>JAEEGK010024519.1_pt1 | contig 12492 bp, 10 predicted proteins | sample 8958771 | NCBI WGS metagenome assembly JAEEGK01 (sample SAMN16246547, study PRJNA631951) | gut metagenome | biome: gut microbiome; feature: rumen; material: SC-attached | host: Bos | place: Iran: Karaj | collected 2018-10 | reverse complement strand
GGATTGGTCTTCCATATTGTCCGCAAGCCGTTCCGATATTTCGGAATCAATGACTTCTGGATTCCGTCCAAGATTGCGGAAATAACCGAGCACTTCGAATTTCGCGATGCCGAAAAGCCATCCCTGGAAAGGTTGCGATGCGTCGTACTCGTCGTATTTTCGATAGGCGCATAAGGCGACCCTTTGGAGAATGTCCTGTGCGTCCGCACGATTGTAGATGGCGCTGTTTAGGTAAAGCCTGATGACGCGCTCCGACGTGCTCCATTGCTTCGTAAATTGTTCTAGTTTAGTATTATCCATCCAAGTCTATCTTGTCATTGCCTAAGATGATGTTATCTGGATTATCTGGAGATTCTGGATTATCTGGAGGTTCTGGATTATCTGGAGGTTCTGGATTATCTGGAGATTCTGGAGATTCTAAACCATCTAAATCGTCCAGTTCATCATCTAGCTCGTCCAGATCGAGATCATCATCCAACTTGATGCTGTCGAGTTCCTCTTCCTCCTGTCTGGTCTGTTTGATGTCTTTGATCATCTTCAACAGTTCGACAAGCGGCGCGAACAGTTCTTCCGGAATATAGTCATCGACTTTCACCTGCGAATACAAGGAGCGGGCCAGCTGGACGTTCTCCATGACGGGAATGTCGAATTCGGCGGCGTACCTTTTGATGAGTTCCGCGTCCGTTCCCGCGCCTTTGACGACGACTTTCGGCAACGGCGTCTCGCCCGCCACGTAACGGACACCGACTGCCAGATGCGTCGGATTCGTCACGACGACGGATGAATCTTTCACGGCCTGTTGTGACGGCGGCTCGTTGAGAATTTCATTGCGGAATTGGCTCTGGGCCTGTTTGACTTCCTGTGAGCCTTCCATCTCCTTGTATTCGCGTTTCACTTCGTCCTTCGTCATCATCATCTCCTTCATAAAATTCTTTTGTTGGAAAAAGAAATCCGCGAAGGCGATGACGATGTAGCCGAAGCCTGTGTAGATGGCGAGATTTTTCAGCAATTTGGCAAGAACGGGCAGGATGCTGTCTTCCAAATCGCCATAGCAGAGCGTCAAGAGGAGAGGGATGGACTCTAGGACAAGCTTATAGATAAGATAGCCTAAAAATGTGATTTTCAAGGTGTTCTTGAAGAGTTCAAACAGATTTTTCTTGCTGAAGATCTTCTTGGCGCCTTGCACGGGATTGAGTTTATTCAAATCTGGCTTAAGTGGTTCGAAAGTAAAGAGAAAGCCAATTTGAGCAAGCTGTGCGGCCACGCCCGTGACAGCCGCCGCGACACAGACGATGAATGAATATTTGACGATGATGATGGCCGTCTCCTTCAACCCTTCGTTGATGGCCGATTCGCTTTCCGCGCGGAACAGCTGTGAGAGAAAGATGAAAAGCTCCTTCAAATCCCGCATCAGCATGGGTGTCAGGACGCCGACGATAGTCAATAACACCAACAGCAAGGCCGTGGAGGTGATGTCCTTGCTGTTATTGACCTGACCCTTCTCGCGTGCGTCTCGCAGCTTTTTCGGGGTCGGCATTTCGGTTTTTTCGCCGCCTTCACTCATAGGCTATTGAAAGAATTTCTGGATGGGGATTAGGATCGCATCATCGGAATCGTATATCATAAGTCTCAGGAGATATTGTAGATAGATAATCAACATGAAGATGCCCAATGCACTTTTGATGGGCATGGAGAGGAAGAAAACGTTCAGCTGCGGGGCGGTGCGGTTGACGAGGCCCAGACCAAACGTCGCCAAAAACATAACGATAAGAATAGGCGACGAGAGTATAAGAGTCTGTTTCATGAGGGAATCGCCCATGCCGAGAATAACGGATGGCGCGTTGGAATTTGGCATAAGACTGTTCATGAACAACGGCCAGATGCTGAAGCTCTTGTAAAGCGCGCCAAGGGCGATGAGAAACACGCCGGAGGCGAAAAAGAGAACGGTGACCGTCTGCGTGAAAAGGATGCCCGTGGTGGAGACCTGCGCACCGCTCAACGGTGAATAGACTTCGCTCATGGTGGAGCCGCGTTGGTTGTCGATGAGATTGCCGATGCATTCGGCCAGATAGAATGGGAAGTTCGCGAAAAGTCCGAGCATGGCACCGATGAGGACTTCCTTAAGTGCCATGAATACAAGATAATACGGACTCATGCCAGGCGTCAGTTGCTTGAAGACCATCGGCGCGACAATGACGGAGAAGGAGACAATGATGGCGCGGCGGCAGAGGCCCGGAATCATCGAATCCGACATGGGAGACAGCAACAGGAAGAATCCCGTCACCCGCCCCATGGCGATGACGATTGAGAGAATGATGAGTGTGAATGTGGCGAAATCGAACATGAAGAAGATCTTTTTGGAAAAACACGGACAATAATCCACTTTCATTTACAAAAAGTTATTTACAATAACATTAATCATTTGTTTTACAATATAGTAATAAGAAAAAAGTCCCTGAAAATAGGGCTGAAAATTTGTGACAAAACCATTGCCATTGCATCATTGGCCCCCAAAAAAAGCCAATATTTATTGAAATTGGCATAAAAAATAGGCCAATTTTCATTCAAATTGGCATAAAAAATAGGCCAATATTCATTGAAATTGGCTAAAAATTCAAGCCAAATGTCATCTAATGTCAAATGGTGTCATGAGGATGGTGATTTTTCCAGAACATCAGATCGAATAAGATGATGATGCCACTATATCCAAAAGACATCATTTGGCAGTCGTAGCTTGGACGTTTTCGTGAATTCTATGAAAACACAGTTAATCTGTGGGACTTCATGTTTGTTTAAAACATCCTTGCGCGAAATCGCCTTGTTCAGTACCTTAAATTTTCATAAAGAGTTTGCAATTCCTATATTTGGGTGTCCATTAAGGATTTGACGGATAAATTGAAATGAAGAAGGGAAGCGGATATTACTGACGAATATACAGATAAAAAACAAAAAATTAAGCAGATATAAGCATCAATAAAAACAAAATTTTCAATCAATCAAAAGGAAAATTATGGAAATTGACGCATTGCTTGAACGTTTTGGGAAGGACACCGGACTTGGACAAATCACATTGGACGAATCGGGCAGCTGCACTTTCGATGTGGACGACATGACGATTACTCTCATGCATGTCGTTGAGGGCGGGCATCTACTCTGTTTCGCAGAAGCGGGCGAACTCCCCTCTGAAGGGCGGGAAGCATTGCTACTGGGCGCGCTTCAAGCCAATTACCTCTTCCAAGGAACCCTCGGGGCTACACTCGCCGTCCGCCCCGATTCATCGAAGGTGTTTCTCAACCGGACACTGCTGATGGAAAATCTTACCTACGAGACGTTTGTCCAGGTTCTCAGCGATTTCACGAACGCCCTCGAAGAATGGAAGAAGATGATTGCAGACTATCGCCCTGTGCCGTCCGCCCCTAAGGCGGATGCACCTGAAATGAATTCGCTCATGTCAGGATATCTGAAAATTTGATTTCTGTTGTAACGTTTTTTGCAAAACTGGAGAATTACAGTTGAAAGATTTTTCACAAAGCATCAATCAATCTTTTAATCCAATGGAGGCTCGAAGCAAATGCCGATTTCCCTGAATTCCATCCAGCAGACTTTGAACACCAGCCATATTGACGCAGATAGTTACATCAAGCTTTCCAATGATAGATCCGGTATTGAATCATACAATGCCGGATTCTTCGGCAGGCATTTCCATATCCATGCCACCAGAAGTGATAACCGGGAGGTACGGCGGGCATTCTACGAGAGTATAACCAGTCAATACAAATGCAGTGACGCGTTCTGCGCCTCTCTCCGCCAGGAACTCGGCATCGACAGCGGCAATCACAGTGCATTAAGCGTCCGAGATGCACAGGCCATCCTCCAGCGTGTGAAGATTGCTGCCCGTGATATTAATAATACAGATGTGATTAACAACCCCATCCAAAATGGTCAACCCTTTACTAGAACTAGCAATGGTGTTTTCAAGGAAGTTTTTCTCGATGCATACAACAAGGGGTGCCTCAAGCGAGCTGATGATGCAAAGAAATATCCGACTATTGCGGATGCCTTCAAACAGCCTTATTGCGATTACAATCGCCCTGGCTTTGGGCTAAAAGTCGGAAATACAGTCGTTGCTTATGTTGATGATTCAACTGAAAATGGTTCCGATGAACGCGCAACTTTTGAGCAAGAGATGACTGCAAAGCTTGAACAATTTTTCGGTCAGGATCCAACGAATGGCCTTCGTGCCGCGCGTATTATTGGCGATATAGTGCATCAAAGTATAGATAAGGACATCGTGGACGGCTTAATCTCTTCTAAAGACCCAGTTTTATGGTGTTTCAATGACGGGAACAATAATCCAATAGGTATGGCTCCACATAATTCACATATGGCAAATTTCTCCGTGGATCGTGCAAACGACGGAAGTTATAATATCCATATCAACAGTTCTAACATACCTAACTATTTAATAGGTTCACAGTCGACGACTTTTTTCGATGGCAAAAATTCCCAGATTACTTTCAATTTGGATCTTGTCCTTTCCTTTGATCCTAAAGACGGGACACCTAAAATCGACCTTCCACAACCGCTTCAGATGTCAGGAAAGTTAACGAAAATGACTACTCCTGATGATATTGTCGTTAATGACATGTCCATTTTAGCACGGATGGGGTCTGATCCAAAGGATAACACACAGTTTGGTATTGCAGCCGCAATGACAGGAGTGATTAATGATCCAGCAGTCCAGCAAGCACTATTCAAGACCCATGATGTTGATTTTATTCGCTCAAAAGTTATCACGGATTCCGATATAAAAATGCTGGGTATTTTCAACATTGATGAAGCCGAAGTCAGAAGAATGACTTTTGGGTTGGGATTGGGGGACAATGCTCAAACTCTTGATAAGGAAACCATTAATCAGCTTCTCAGTTCCAATCCCGCAGAACGTGGCAAAGGTATACAAAAACTCAAAAATATACTAACAACGTATGATGCACTTGGATGGGCACCTCAAAATCGACAATCCAACATTCGTTGCGATCTTCGCCCTGAACTTCTTAATCTTGTCACTGTCGCGGAATTGAACCATAGCTCTGGCATCCCATGCGATGCCAAGCTGGTCGCTGATTACATGAGAACAAGCAATGATCCGGACCACCAACGGATTCTAAACGATTTGGGGTCGAGCGATCCGACTAAGGTTGCTGCCGCCAAAAATGATGTCAAGGCGATCCTTGCCATGTTACGGAATCCCTCCGCTCCGGCACCCACGGCTGCGGATGTCCAACAGCCGATTAACCAAACGACGACGACCACAACGACTACAACAACCACAATCACGGAAGGCTCAGATTCTGAGCAGCCAAGCACCCCCGCTTCGCAACCACCCATTACACCTCAGCCAGACGTCAACCAGACTACCACGACGACCACAATAACGGAAGGCTCAGAACCTGAACAGCCCACCCCCCCTCCGCCTCCGCCCGTTACGCCTCAGCCAAACATCCAACCGACAACGGATGCCAAGCCTGAGCAACCTCCAACCGCCTCCGCACCGCCGCCGCCTACCGTCGAGCCGTAGTCCACTGACATAAAGCCCAAACATTTTTGTAAATCTTGCCATCAAGGCTACGTTTTTGTGATGCCTTGCGTATTGGGCTCGGCAGATACTTCAACTGGTTTCTGAGATGGTACTGCCTTCAAGAATCGTCTCCTCTGCATCGAAATCAGAGGAGACGATGGCGATGTCCGCAAGCAATCCTACCTTCTGTGGGTCACAAAGATGATCCTTCATGGTAGTTTTTCTCAGGAATGGTTGCGGTCAATATGGTCAGACACGAATTGATGATGTTCAATGACCTATTGTTCTTTCAAGACCGCAATGGATTTCGTCAATAGCAAGGGATTGCTTAATTCCAAGATTGAGCTCAGCGTCTTGAGCCGCTAGAACTTCAGCAGAAAAATTGATTACGACAGTTGATGAAATGTCAAAAGAGCTTGATTCATGGCCTGTGGAAAGAAACGGCAATAAAACCAAGGTCTTTTGACAATTCACCATAGTCGATGCATGGATAAAGCTGAAAAGCCTATATCCCAAATTTAGTTGAATTACAAATGAAACAGTGTACTAGATGTCTGTAGTTGTAGTAGTCGTTGTAGTCGGAGGGGGTTGCGTTTACTGTCCTACAGGCGGTGGCGGATTGTCGATAGATGGCGGTGGTGGCGGATTGTCGATAGATGGCGGTGGTGGTGGCGGCACATCAACTGGTGGCGGCGGCGGCACATCAACTGGTGGCGGCGGCACGTCAACTGGCGGCTGTTCGGTAGAAGGTTTGTCAACTTGTGCTGTGTATTGTTGGAAATCATTCGGATGTTTGATTCTTGCTATTTCCTTCTCGCTGAAGGTATTGAAAAAGACGTGGGCTTGTTTTACTGGCACTGTGATCGTCGCCTTGCCGTCAGTACCCAAACGAAATCTTACAGGCAAGTTTTTTTTCAACTGGTCCATCAGGCGCACAAGGGCATCTTGTTTTTTGATCTGTCCTGATGTAAAGACAAGAGCGTCGTCTTTTGTCTCAACAGTCCATGGGACGTGATCATCTTGGTTAGTCCCTTGGATAACGGAAAGAAATCTTTCGTTAGGGGCGTTAGGCGCACCATGCCAGGCAGTTGGCGACATCAGTTTTTCAAGATTTGTGGCTGTTTCAACTGCGTCTTGCTGGAATTTGGCTTTTTCCGCCGCCACGTCAGCGCGGCGTTGAACTTCCTCTGGATACTTGACTTTGGTGATTTTGTCTTCCGAGAAGGCATTGAAGAGGTGTTGGGCATCACCAACTGGAACTTTGATGGTCGCCATGCCATCTTTGCCGATGTGGATTTCAGCAGAGCTCGGGGCGCCATACATCTGCTTAAGCAGTTGAACTTGGGCTTCGTCGGGAATCGGCTTTTTGGATGTATAGACGAGAAAGTCGCCTTCCTTTTTAGCCGTCCATGGGATGCGCGTATTCTCAACGACAGAGAGATGCTTCAGCTCGACTTTGCCTTTTTTGCTCGTCCAGGTCGTTGGCGACGTAAGTTTTTCAAGGTTTTCAATGGTTTCGATGGCACCTTCCTGCAATGGCTTGGTGTTGGAATCGTTTTCAAGATCGTCATACAACTTTAGCTGGTCAGCACAGATATCGATTATTCTATTGGCCTGCGTTGTGAATTCACCCATCATATCTCTAATGTTATCGGATACCTGGTGGCGGATTTTCTTTTCCTCTGCAGTGATACCTTCTTCATCTTCGTTGAAGGCTGTTTGATAATTCTCGGCGAGTTGTTCGATGAGATTGGGGGTTCCATTGCACATTTCACGCAATTTCAAGACACCTTGCATTTTGGCGAAGCGTGTGTCGTCGTCGAACACTGTATAATTACTGAAACGCTTGAACTTACGAGCGAAAATTTTCCACGATCGCAAATCTGTATCGGTAAAAGAGAGATTGTCTTTGATATCCAATTTTTTGCCGCTTCCTTCCAGCGAATGACCGGGGTCAATGGCGAAGAACTTGCCATTAATGACACCTTTATTCTGGCCATGCGAGCCTATTGCGTCGCGGTCCGCGAGCGCTAGGAAAATGGCCTTGTATTTACCGAGCGCCTCCACATCGCCGACTGTACGGCCGTCTTCGATAAAGCCATCTTCGAAATCATGGTACCCTTCGGCGAATTTAGCCTCCAGCATGATTTTGGGATGTCCATCTGAATATTTCCCACGAACAAGCGTAAGTTCCTGCGCAGGAACGCCGAGAAGACGTGTAAGATCGTTGGCAAAGGCTTCGGAGACGGCACCGACGGATGCCTTATCCGCCGTCGTGAGGCGAGTATAATAGTAAAAGGGGCCTTTTTCCTTTACCCGTTCGGGCAGGCGGAATTTGCCCGTGCTTGCCGCACCTCCCGTGGATACACGGTTACTTTCATTGTAGTCGAGCTTAAGGATATGGCGGTCTGTGAAATGCTTGAACACTGGCAGTTGCGAATTGTCTGGATCGGTCTTCGCAGCCGTCTTGCTATAGGTCATGACGGCGTCGCGAAGCGGGATGAAACAGTCCTTCTTGAGTTTTTCGAGGTTGGCCTTTTGCTGGGGGGTAGGCTGTTGCGAGTCATCGGCAGGGAAGAAGTCTGTCTTCTGGGCATTTGGAAATGATTGCTTGATGGCTTTTAGGAGCGGCGAGTCTAGCTTCGGATCTTGCCCAAGCTTGTCAAGTTCCTTCGAGAGGACGTATTCCGCCGCAAAGGCGACACCCGCAGGATGGGCGCGACCGATCGTCAGACCTTGTACAAGGTAGGATTTCCCCTGAAGTTTGGGATTTTTTGAGATAAAATCGTTAATAAACTGTTGGGTTTTATCGGAATGGATGTCGGTCATCAAGGCTCGTGAGTCATGCTGCGACCAATCGTTATGATAGATGAATCCGGGCTCGACGCCGTTGGTCTTGAGTTTTTCGAAGACGGCGGGACGGAGATGGCTGTCGTTGATACGCATGCCCGTGCCCATTGAACCATTTTTTACACGGTCTTCTACTGATGTGCTGGGGCCTCTGTATGTGGCGCTGCTATGCAATCTGGAGAGACCCATTGCGCTGGAATCAGATTCGACTTGTTTTTCTCCATGCGTGAGACTCCTGAACGCTTGGAGTTGTGGCGGATTATCCGAAGCATTCAGTCTTTCCTGCGCTTCGGGCAACGCTCGTTTGATTGACATATCGACAAGTTCTGCGATATCTTCCGGTGTCTTGCATTCTTTTAGTAATGCTTTGAGTTCTTCACTATGCTCCTTAACGATATTCCGTATTTCTTGGCCTATCGGCTTGCCGCCGGCTTGAAGAAGCGCGGGATTTGTCTGCAACTGGCGGTCCAGTTCATTGGTGAAACGTATTTGCTTCAACGATTCCATTGATGTGGCAATCTTTTTGATATCGCATGCGCGCAAGGACTGGTGACGCTGGGCACGGGTGCCGACAACGGTGTCGAAGGCATGGAGTCCGAAGACGCCGTATTCTTCCTGCAGGGCTTCTTTGAACGCCTTCATGGTCGCGTCGTTCAGATCTTTTCCAGAAGAAAAGACACGATTACCAAACTTCACGTTTAGGGGAGTTTTGACACGATCGACGACGATGTCCCGCGTATCTTTTGGTGCGTTGATGGCTAATTGATGGAAATCATTGAAGGTAATGGGCATGGCATGTTACCTATGGACGGAAAAATAATGTGGATTGTTGATTCGGAATTGACATGGGAGCGTCATCGTTTTGTTTGTCTTCCGACGGTTCTCCTCCTAATTTGCCGTTAATGCGGCCGGCCCAAATATCGACAAGCTGCAGGATGTTTTCCAGCGTCTCGACGAAGTTCTCCGGATCGGCCGCCGCCGTGTCGAAATCGAACATGTAGTTGTAGATGATGGTGTTGCTTTCTTTTTCCAATGCAAAATATCCACCTGCCGTTTCCTTCCCGAAGAGGCAACCCGCAAGCAGGTCACGGTAAACGGCGACATCGGCATCTGACGGAAGCTTGGCGATTTCCACGAAGCAGAGGATTTTCGACGAGATTTCGAGGAATTGGAGGTTGATGTTGTATTCATCATCGACACGGAAGCTCAAGAGTCCGTCGTCGTCCGGCACGAGCATGTCTAGGCCGGTTTGCTTGCGGATGGTTTCAAGGAAGGTCTTGTAGTCGTCAATGGTTGCCATGGCTTGTGTTCCTGTTGGTTATGTTGTTATCGGTTGATGTTGTCGTTGTTTGGGATAGTCCGACGGAGTGGCAGGATACATGCCGGTGATGCGTTAATCCTCTTTTCGTTCCCCTGTCATCCAATATTCTCCGTCTTGGGCGAGTTTGTTACATGTGGTTTGATTTTTTTTCAATTTTTTGTTTTTTAGTACATTATAATAAAAAAACAGTATGTCAAGAGAAAAAAACTGTTTGAGAAGAAAAAATCGCAGAGTTTTGAAAAACAACAATTGAATATGGTGGATTGCGCTGATTAGAAAATTATCTAATCATGGCGATAAAAAAGGGGCAGTAGTTGCTTTTTGAGAGTTGTACAGCCCTGTAGATTGTTTTCAGACATCTTTTGATACGGATTGATGAATAAAAATCAAAATACTATAGTGATCGGTGGAGGCTTTGCAAGTGGGATGGTGATGATGTCTCTTCAAGCATAAAATTGCTTGAAAGGATGGAAAGATGCAGTGCATTTTCATGCTGAATCAAGAAGAAGGATTATATTTATAGTGGGAAACATGAGGTTTCCCATGATTGAAAGAATTTGGATGAATATGAGAATTGCACCTGCTGTTGAAAAAAGTTATTGTGTTTTGGACGGTGAACCGCTGACGGAATCCGTCGCCATGGAATTGACCGAATTGGAAGGCAACGACATATTGGATCTTGTTTCACTTGCCAATAAAGTGCGGGACAAATTCGCAGTGAAAAGCGAACCGTGTTCCATCATCAACGCAAAATCGGGCGTTTGCTCGCAGAATTGCAAATTCTGTGCGCAATCCGCTCATTACCAGACGAACATCAAGACGTATGAGCTGCTGGATGTGAATGAGATTGTGAAAGCGGCGAAAGCGGTCTATGACGAAGGCGTGCGCATGTATGGTATCGTGACAAGCGGCTATGGTTATCTGAAGGCGGAAGATGTTGAATTCCAGAAGATACTGATGGCGATTGACGCTTTGCGGGAGACGTTTCCGGATCTGCGTGTCTGTGCGTCCATTGGTGTTTTGAGCGATGAAACAGCAAAGGCTCTTGCCGACCATGGTCTGTATCGCTACAACATGAATTTGCAGACGAATCCCGAACGGTATGCGGAACTGATTTCAGACACGCATACAATCGACGAGAAGATCCAGACCATCAAATACTTGCAGAAATACGGCGTGACGATTTGCTGCGGTGGCATCTTCGGCCTTGGCGAATCATGGCGTGATCGTGTGAAGATGGCATTCGCATGTCGTGAATTGGATGTCGATGGTATTCCGTTGAACGTTCTTCTGCCGATTCCAGGCACGCCATTGGAGGCTCGATGCATTATGGAGCCATGCGACGTCGCGAAGGCGTTTTCCATTTTCCGTCTTGTGAATCCGACGAAAGTCATCAAGTTCGCGGCAGGCCGTGAGACGACGATGAAAGACTTCCAAGGCCTGCTGATGCTTTCCGGCATGAATTCCTTCATCACGGGTGGCTATCTGACGACGCGTGGCCGCTCCATCGAAGAGGATCGCCGCTTCCTTTCCAGTCTGAAAGGATTCATGGGGTGATTGTTTAGAGAAACGGAAATAAATCGAAACTCCATATTTCAAGATATAATACTTACTCAAGATTTTTGTTGAGACTTGTATTTGTAGTATTTAACATATATTATATTAATTGATTCAGTTTTTTATCTCTAATGGAAAAGGACAGGACGATAAGATGAAGAAACTATTCAAGAAGCTTTTCCGTGGGATTTGTATCACGATTGGTATTATACTGGCATGTTTAGTAGGCCTAACCATCTGCATATCCTGCATCCAGATGACACCGCCCGACTATGTGAAGACAGTCAAGACTGGCGGGCCGCTGGAGGCGAAGTATCTGGCCGAGGGATCATATAGCGTTCAGTATATGGAGGTTGCTGCGGCTGAACCGATGAAGCAAATAGCTGTTTATTATCCGGCAGACATGGCCGATGGAGTTCGGTATCCAGTGGTTATGTTTATCAACGGTACTGGCGTATATGCCTCCAAATATAAGGCGTTGTTCCATCATCTGGCCACGTGGGGATTCATCGTGGCTGGCAATGAAGATCCGAGCACATGGTCTGGCGAGTCCGCTGATGAGACATTGGGTTGGTTGTTGGCTGAAAATGAGCGCGAAGGGAGTGTTCTGTACAACAGGATCGATACTGGAAATATCGGTGTTTCAGGTCATTCGCAAGGTGGTGTGGGCGTTTTCAATGCTATCACAATCAATAAACGAAGCGGCTTATATAAAACGGCGGTGGCCCTTTCTCCGACGCAAGAGGAGGGTGCGGCAGCGTTGAAGATGCCGTACGATGTGACAAAAGTTACGATTCCCCTGCTGATGGTTGCGGGAACAAAAGGCGACTTCGAGATCAAATTTGTGATTCCGTTGGAATCCATGAAGCGGATGTATAGTAGGATCACGGCTCCAAAGGCAATGATGCGCAGAATAGGTGGCGATCATGGGCAGATGCTGTATGCGGCGGATGGTTATGTCACGGCGTGGTTTCTCTGGTTATTACAGGGCAATGAGGAGGCGGGCAAGGCATTCAGTGGTGACTCTCCTGAACTTCTTGATAATCCGCTTTACAGTGAACAAGCGATTGACTTGCAGGGGCTTCGTCCGTAAGGAGCCATGATAACAAAACGCATGGATTGCAATCGCTTTGAAATGTACTATTTTAAACTTTGTCGAGAGTGATGATGGATATATGATTGGAGA
>JAEEGK010024514.1_pt1 | contig 12496 bp, 9 predicted proteins | sample 8958771 | NCBI WGS metagenome assembly JAEEGK01 (sample SAMN16246547, study PRJNA631951) | gut metagenome | biome: gut microbiome; feature: rumen; material: SC-attached | host: Bos | place: Iran: Karaj | collected 2018-10 | reverse complement strand
CGAAGCTGCGCGCAGGTTACGGACTATCGGGAAACCAGGCGGGTATCGACTCGTACAACTCGATGGAGCTGATACAGCCTAACGGTATCGTGTCGGTGAACGGCGCGCCGACGGTGACACTCGGTATCATCCGTAATGCCAACCCCGACCTGAAATGGGAGATCAAACGCACGTTTAACGTGGGTCTCGACCTCGCCCTGTGGCAGAGCCGCATCGTGATGAGCCTGGATTACTACCGTTCTAAGACGACTGACTTGCTCTATGTGTATGACGTGCCGGTGCCACCGTTTACCTACGACAAACTGTTGGCGAACCTCGGCTCGATGCGCAGCAGCGGTCTGGAGATAGGTTTCGGCATCACCCCCCTACGCAAGAAGGATATGGAGCTGACGGTGAACATGAACTGGACATTTGAGCGCAACAGGCTGCTATCGCTGGACGGCGACTACAACGGTCAGCATCTGACGGCTCCCAACACGAAGTGTATCTCTGCCCTCTACGGTGCGGGATTCCACGGTTCGAGCGATGTCGTAATGCAGATCGTGGGAGAACCCTTAGGCGTGTTCCTGCTGCCCCACTGTAACGGACTAGTGACCCTGGAAGACGGTTCGAAATACTACGATGTGACGGAAGAGAAATACATCTGCGGACAGGCCATGCCTAAGGCTACGATGGGTGCGAACATCGCCTTCCGCTATAAGCAGTGTGACGTGACGATGCACATGAACGGTGCCTTCGGACATCATATCTACAACGGTACTGCCCTCACCTGTATGAACATGCTGATGCTGCCCAACTATAACATCATGAAGGGGGCGGAGAAGGAGAACATACAGGATCAGACCATCAGTGACTACTGGCTGGAGCGGGGTGACTACGTGAACATCGACTACCTGACGCTGGGCTGGAACGTGCCCATCCGCTCGAAATACTGTCAGGGACTGCGACTCTCGGTATCGGTTAACAATCTGGCTACCATCACGGGTTATAGCGGTGTGACACCGATGATCAATTCGAACGTGATCAACGGTTCGCTCGGCATCGATGACAAGAACACGATGCCGGTGTATCGCAGCTATACCATGGGAGTAAGCGTTAAATTCTAATTAAGAGTTCATAATTCATAGTTATGATTACCAAGATAAACAAGATAAGACGCATGGTGAATGGTGCAATACTATTCACTATTCACTGTTCACTATTCACTGTTCTTTCTTCCTGTTCTCTTGACGAGAACCCAAAGGACCAGATTCCGGAGGAGGAGGCTTATGCTGATGCGGGGGCATTGTACCGCAATACCGTAGCCACCCTGTATAACTATATCGGTGGTGCGACGGATGGACAAGGATTGCAGGGCACCTGTCGCGGTATCTATGACTTGCAGACGTTCGGCTCTGACGAGGCGATGATCCCCACACGCGGCACAGACTGGTATGACGGTGGCATCTGGCAAGAGCTTTACCGTCACGACTGGACACCGGGGCACCCGATGCTCGGCAACGCATGGTCGTATCTCTATAAAGTGATTACCCTATGCAACCGTTCATTGGAACTGTTAGAGTCACATCAGCACCTGCTGGATGAGGTACAATATGTAGAATACACCGCCGAGGTGCGCGCGCTGAGAGCCATCTACTACTGGTATCTGATGGACCTCTTCGGACGCATACCAATCATCACCACCTCCAAGACATCGCTGAGCCAGCTGGAACAGATGCCTCGCAGTCAGATATTCAAATTCGTATGCACCGAACTGCAACAGGTGTGTCCCAACCTCCACTACGAGAACAGTGCAAGACCCGGTGATTACTACGGACGGGTGACCTATCACGTGGCTTGTTTTGTGCTGGCGAAACTGATGCTAAATGCGGAGGTATATCTTGATAACAACTGGACAGACGGAGATCATCCTGACGGCAGCGCGTTGACGATTTCCGTGAATGGTGAGACGATGAACGCCTGGGAAGCCACCATCTATTACTGCAATCAATTGGAGAATGCGGATTACGAGTTGGAGGAACTCTACAGCAGTAATTTCGAGGTACACAATGAAAACTCCAACGAAAACATCTGGGTGATACCGATGGACAAAGACCTTTACTACAACGAGATGCAGTATTTCTTCCGTTCCTGGCACTACCGTCATGCAGCGGTCTACGGGTTCACAGGTGAGAATGGTGCCTGCGCCACCAAGCGCACACTCGAGATCTTCAAATATGGCACCTGGAGTGAGGATCCCCGCTTCCTTCTTAATTACTACGACGGCATCGTCTTCGACAATGACAGAAAGATTGTTCGCGACCGCAACGGCGAGGTGTTCGAATATAAGCCGTGGGAGGTAGAACTCGACCTGAATGACAGTCCTTACCTGGAAACGGCCGGTGCCCGTATGAACAAATATGTCGTGGACAGAAACGCCACGAAGAACGGTAAACTCATGGACAACGATATCGTGCTCTTTCGCCTTGCCGACGTGTTGCTGATGCACGCAGAGGCCTTGTTGCGGAATGGTCAGGCAGAGGAAGGACAGGATTACTTCAATGCCGTGCGTGGCCGTGTGGACGCACCGGAAAAGCCTCTCACCCTGCAAAACCTGCTGGATGAGCGTCTGCTGGAGCTGTGCTGGGAGGGTTGGCGACGACAGGACCTGATACGTTTCGGACAGTATGAAAGTATCTTCATGGGTGATCAGTGGGATGCGAAGGTGGATGAGCGCGACAGACATACCACCGTATTCCCCATCCCCGGCGGTATGATTAATTTCAATCCGAACCTCACACAGAATCCTGGCTACTGATTAGTGAACAGTGAATAGTAGATAATGAGGAAGAACTGCAAAATATGGTGGATGCTGGTGGGAGTGATATTATTCACTATTCACTATTCGTTATTCACTTCTTGTGCCGCAGAACAAAAACACTATACGCATGACGTGTTGAACCGCATGACACCGATCAAGGATCAGGGCAATAGTCCCACGTGCTGGATCTACGCCATGCTCGCCGCCATCGAAACGGAACATCTCGCGTGGGGCGACTCCGTGAACCTCTCACCTTATTATATCGAGAAGATGATGCGGAAGGAGCCTAACCTGCCCAAAGACATACGGGGTATGGGAAAGACCGCCCTCAACCTGATACAGAAATACGGTATTGTGGGCTACGACGCCATGCGTTCTGTGGAGACACCTGCCCCAAGATATGTATTCATGGCAGGAGCTGAATACACGGCACAGGAGTTTGCCCGCAGTGTCTGCAAGCCTGATGAGTATATCGCCCTCACGGCGAATGACGAGGAGCCTTACTATCAGGAGGTGGATATCGTATTGCCCGACAACTGGATGAACGACCGCTTCTATAATGTCCCCATCGATACGCTCCTGAAGAAGACGGAACGTGCCGTACGCCAGCATCATGGTGTGTGCTGGGAGGATGAGGACCATGCGATGGCGATTGTTGGCATGGCCCACGACGATGGAGGACATCGGTATTTCATCATGAAGAACTCATGGGGTACCGAAGGGCCCTACGGCGGACTGGAATATATCTCCTATAAATTCTTCCGCAAAAAGACAGTCGCAGTAGAGATGACAAAAGAAGCCTACGGTCTCCCGTAGGCTTCTTAACTTATTTATTCAGTTTCCAGGTGACGCCGTCTTTCGTGTCTTTGACCTCGAAACCGGCAGCAGCGAGTTCATCGCGAATCTTGTCGCTGGTAGCCCAGTCCTTTTCAGCTTTGGCCTTTGCACGCAGTTCGAGCACCATATCCATCACCTTACCAAAGGCTTTCTCACGCTCCTGACTCCTGTCTCCTGACTCCTGACTCCTTAAACCTAGAATATCGAAGGCAAAGAGTTGCATCACCTCTTTCAGCTCCTTCAGACAATCGGCACAGATCGTAGCCTTATGGTCGACAAGTTTGTTGATCGTGGTGCAGGCCTCGAAAAGATAGCTGATCACCTGCGGCGTAGCGAAGTCGTCATTCATGGCATCATAGCACTTCTGACGCAGACCCGTCACAACATTCTTGGTCTCGGCATCACATTCTGCAGATGCCTGTACACGGTCGATATCACAAATCGCATTCATCAGCTTCTCCAAACCCTTCTCGGCAGCCTCAAGCGCCTCGTTGGAGAAGTCTACGGTACCGCGATAGTGCGCACTCAGCACGAAGAAACGAATGGTCATGGGTGAGTAGGCCTTCTTCAGCAGCGGATGATTGCCTGTGAAGAACTGCTCCAGCGTAATGAAGTTGTTATACGACTTACCCATCTTCTGACCGTTGATGGTCAGCATATTGTTGTGCATCCAGTATTTTACTGCGGGATGGCCCATCGATGCCTGTGCCTGTGCAATCTCACACTCATGATGCGGGAACACAAGGTCCATACCACCACCGTGAATGTCAAATTCCTCACCCAGATACTTTCTGCCCATCGCCGTACACTCACAATGCCAGCCGGGGAAGCCGTCACTCCAAGGACTGGGCCAGCGCATGATATGCTCGGGCTGTGCCTTCTTCCATAGGGCAAAATCTGCCTGATTACGCTTCTCGCCTACACCATCGAGTTCACGACTGGCATCCTTGATATTCTCCAGCGAACGACCGGAAAGGATACCATACTGGAACTTCTTATTGTAGGCCTCGATGTCGAAATAGATAGAGCCATTGCTCTCGTAGGCAAAGCCATTATCCAGAATCTGCTGCACCAACTGCTGCTGTTCGATGATATGTCCTGTGGCATGAGGCTCGATACTCGGACGCAACACATTCAGCGCATCCATCGCCTGATGATAACGGTTTGTGTAGTACTGCGCGATCTCCATGGGCTCCAATTGTTCCAGACGGGCCTTCTTGGCAATCTTATCCTCGCCCTCATCGGCATCGTGCTCCAGATGACCTACATCCGTGATATTACGCACATATCTCACCTTATATCCAAGATGTTTCAGATAGCGGAACACCAGATCGAAGGTGATGGCTGGACGAGCATGTCCCAAATGGGGATCGCCATAGACCGTAGGACCACACACATACATGCCCACATTGGGGGCGTGAAGCGGCTCAAAACGTTCCTTCTGCCGCGTCAACGTATTGTAAATGACTAACTTTGATTCCATCTATAAACTTTAAACTATAAATAAACTAAACCTCCCTTCCCTGTAATCTTTTAAGCTGCAAAGGTAATTAATTTCCATAAATCAGAGAACAAAAATACCTTTTTTATGCCTTTTTTGTTTAAAAATCGTTAAAAAATGGTGTAAAAATCGTCATTATGGTTTCAAATTTTGTCTGTGCTATTGCAGCATATAAATAATATTTATATATTTGCACAAAGAATTAACGCTAAAAAACAATGAAATGACAGCTACAACAATTATTATCCTTCTGTCAATCGCTATCGTGCTACTCATCGTATTAGTGGGATGGCCCGTTTGGCATAACCTGCGCCAGCATGAGGAACTTCAGGACAAGAACAGGGTGATTGTCCGTGAAGTGCAACGACGTTTTGCCCTCAATGGGCGCACAATTACCGCCATCTTCACACTCTGCGGCATACAGATACTCGAAATATATTAATCTTACCAACCAATGAAAAAATACAATTTGGCCATCATCGTTGTTACAGCCGTCATACTGGAAGTATCTATCGCCTTACAGTTTTACATATCGCATGCCGTGATTAATGAACAACTCTTGGAAAAGACCAATAGTGATCTGAAGGAAGTGGAGCGTATTGCAACAATCAGGAGCACGATAAATAATAAAACAATAAAATGGCGGCTAATAGAATTTAATATGTATTAGCCATACACAAGACAATATATAATGAAGATTCTAAAACGACATTATGAGAAACCTGCGATGCAGGTATACGAACTGAGAGAAGTGCCAAAGATTCTGGCGGATAGCGCCAGCGGCAGCGGTAATCTGGACGATTACACTGTCCCATCTGAGCCTTTGAATTGGTAATAAAACCACTTAAACAAAGTTTGCAATGATGAAGACAATGAAATATCTGAGCATGGCAGCCCTCTTAGTAGTGGGAGCCATCATTATGAGTTGCTCCAATAACGACGATATGCCAGGAGAGGACCAGCCTAAGAGCCTGACCGTCACGGTGACCACCACCATCAGCCTTGATAACGGGGTAGAGACCCGTGCGCTGGATGCTGATGGCCATAAGACTTTTGCCGCTGGTGACATGATTGCCGTGATTTATAAGAATACAAGTAATGTGACCGTAAAAGCTACGAGCACGGCTCTTGATGGCGCGAACATTAGTAGTGACAAGAAAACGGCTACCTTTACCGTAACGCTTGATAACCCGCAGGCAGGAACAGTGGAATACGTCTACCCCGCTGCGATGGCCAACGATGATGGAACGATGGCCTCTATCGATTCGCAGGACGGCACATTGGCCACCATCCAAAGCCAATACGACTACGCCAAGGGCTCTGGCACGATGACCGTTAGCGGTACAGATGTAACCCTGCCAACCGGCGTCTCGCTGACCAACCAGTTAGCCATCTGCAAGTTTACCCTCAAGTCTGGAGGAACGGACATTACCAACACCATTACCAACCTGACCATCAGCGATGGCACCCATCTCTATGTGGTCACCCGAAAGGAAGCCGCAGGCCCCATATACGTGGCTATGCAGCCTGTCAGCGGCAAAACCATCACCCTTTATGCTGCCTCTAGCTCAGAAGGCTATACCAAGACTACTGCATCGAGTCAGACACTCGAAGCCAATAATTTCTATTCTATCAATGCGTCGATGACGCCGGGCAACATGGTGTCGGCCATGCAGGCGACACCCCTCTCTCTTGAGGCTAAGACAGGTGGAACCATTATAGTAACCCGGGTAAAAGACGGGATGCAATACACCAAGAACGGTAGTGCTAAGATGGCAGTACCATCCGAAGGAATTTCAGTAGCTACTGGCGACGTGCTGCAGTTCTACGGCAATGGCACCAGCATTGCGAGATATGGCGGTACGACGGATGATGCCTCAACCAAAATTGAAGGCTCTGCTGATTTTTATGCCTACGGCAGTATAATGAGTCTGCTGGATGAGAAAGGGTTTGTTACAAACAAGAATTTTACGACATCTACGAATACTTATACTTTCGCATTCCTCTTCTATGGTAACACTAACCCCCATCTCTATAGTCACTCGCACAAGACGCTCGAGTTGCCTGCAACAACACTTAAAGATGGCTGCTATAACTATCTGTTCTACGGATGTACCAACCTCACCGAAGCGCCCGCGCTGCCCGCAGCCACATTGGCTAAATCATGCTATGAAAATATGTTCCGAGGTTGTACCAGCCTCACTAAAGCGCCCGTATTGTCAGCTGCCGCATTGGTTAACTCTTGCTATGCATACATGTTCTACGGTTGCACTAGCCTGAATTACGTGAAGTGCCTGACAACAGAAAATAATCCTGGTAGCAGTGGTAAGTCATACACAACAAATTGGCTGCATAACGTATCCCAAACAGGAACATTCGTGAAAAATTCTAGCACGACATGGAATCGTGATGCCAGCGGCATCCCCAGCGGCTGGACGCCCAGCAATGAATAAAATCAAGACATTCGTTTGCAACAAAACATAATTTAAAACAAATATGAATATGAAATCCTTTATCCCCCGCTGTACATGGGCCGCAATGGCTCTGTTTGCAGCAACAACAGTTTTAACGGGTCTCACGGCCTGTGCAGAAAAAGATCTGCCGGCGATTGTCACGCCCGAGAGTCAAATGAAACAAGACCTCGTTGGTTCATGGATCGCTGAATACAGCCAGAAGGGCATGGTGACCGTAGCCGCTGGCCGTCAAAGATATGGCATCAATGCCGTTCAAACACTGACTTTCAATGCCGACGGCACGGGTACTTGCAAGAAGTTTATCTGCGACGCCGGTGGCGAGGCCTTCAGCTGCTTCGGCGGTACAGGCAATCCCGCCAACGGCCGTTTCCACTACACCGTTGGTAAGGACAGCGTTATCACCATCACGCGCGACGGCGATGGCGACGCCAGCAATCCCAAGACCTGGAAACTCACCTTCGGAGCCAACGGTTTGAAAGGCACCGACGGCACCTCCGACTATGAGATGGTCAGCGTTACTGAAGGCTGGAAGAATTATATCGCCCGTCTGGAGGGAGAATACTTGAAGAGGTATCGCACAGGATTCCAAGCCAACATGACGGATACAACTTTCCTAACCCACTGGGAAGACTACGATACGATTGATATCTGTGGCTTAAAAGATATAGGCCCGCAATACCTCCCCTGGGCAGGCACGAGCAACAATGACATTCCCGACGAAATCCGTTTCGACATACAGAAATCAGCCGGATGGGAAATGGCTTTCTGCGTGCTCAACGACAATAACGCTACCGATACCCGTTTCTTCGGACTCTACAACCGCTTTACCGGTACGCTGCGCGTGTTCCACTATGTGTACAAACCCGGTAATCAGAACTATGGCAATGAGGTCGGCTACACTTTCATGGCCGATGGCAATGAAACACGGCCCCGCTATCCATTCTACAACTCGATGGAATACGCCATCCCCGTCTGCCACAACTACAATGATGCTCAAACCTTTAACCGCAAGGCCACCGTGATATCGCCCACTAACATTGAGCACCGCGCCTTCGAGTCCATGTACACTGCCTTTACGCGTGCCACAAAACCTCAGTCCACGATGGCTGGCTGGCACTGTGTCGACTACGATATGTCGGGATACGTCCCGGAGGGTGTCAACTGGACACAGGGACAAGGTAATAATAATCAGGAAAATATTCTCTCCATCACCCCTTATTCCACGCAAGAAGCCCAAGTGTTGCTGACGGGTTCTATTGTTGGCGACATCAAAGGTGATTTCAAGGACCCCGAATACACGCAACATACCTCCGGCAGTGCGACCTTCTCTAAAATAGCCAAGACCGTTTCAGCCTTTACCTCCACGGGCAGCGGCATCTTAGGCAACGTAGCGGGTGCATGGGCCACGTGCAATCAAGCAGCAACCTTTAACGCAAACGAAAATATGCCCAATGAGGCTGCTGGCCCAAAAGCGATCCAGTGGTTTTACGGCATCGCCGGTACCTTCACCGGCATCTCCGGTATTCTAAACATGATCGACGTTTGGGCTGGGGAACACGTAGATTCCGTGACACTAAAAAATCCAGGCACCATCAGTATGAATCTTGATGCCAGGGTAGACCTCAGCGGAACCATCAGTAAATGGAATACCGTCAGCGATGCCGGTGTGCGCATCACCCCCAAATTGCTGCAGGAAACCAAAAATTACACGAAAACCCAATGGTTTGGCTCAGGATGTATCGGACTGGCTGAAGACCCCGTTGTCTATGTATCGGAGGAAGATCTGCTGAGCATCAGCCCCAATATTATGATTTCAAAGAATGGCAACAACTACACAGCCCCCTCGTTCCGCAAAGACAGCGTCCGTCTGGTTTCGTTCCTCGATCCCAGAACTGTCAAGGTCTGTATCAACACCGATGTCTATCACAACATCGACAGTTTGCAGCTTATCATCAACTACGGTGTCAACATCAATCGCCCTGTCGGCAATACCGACGACTACCGTGCGATGCTGATGCTGGACCAACGCCCCACGTTCTCCATCATGCCAACCTCTGGCAGCAAACTCACCACGGCGACAATACCCAAGCTGACCGTCATGTCAAAGTCGTCCGTTATCAAGAACGACCTCTACACCCAGCTCTTTCCCGACAGCGTAAAATACGACTATCAGGGCGGCATTCCCATGTACGGACATTATGATCGTGGATTCGGCAAACAGTATGTCACGGATCCGCAAGTGTTCATACCATTCGATCCAAAAGAAAATAGTAACACCGTCTATCCCGTGACAATACCCGACTTCGTGGTCTCCGTTTCCGTCTTGTTCAAGTGTGATGAGTGTCCTAAAGGCGTCGGATTCAACCAAATCTACGTTCCAAAGGTCAAACTCATCAAGCACGCCGACCTCGCCGGTTTTTACAAGGACCTGAAGGAATACTCCGACAAGTCTGAAAAGATGCAACCCGTCGGCACCCTCTACAACGACGACCACATAGTGGTCTATCACAACCTTGGCCGCAATATGCTTGCCAAGACCCTCGACGTACTTGAGGCGTGTATAGAATAGGTGGAAAAGTAAAAAGGCAAAAAAGTAAAAACGTATGAAACAGATATATTTTGCATTATGCATGGTATTAGCCGTGTCGTTCACGGCTTGTAGAGAGAGTGCATTTGACAATCCCGTCGACAATGGCGGCGAAAACAAGGATGCCCAAGATATCCCCATCACCGACTATGACGACCTGGCCTATTTCCAAAGCGCTATTATACCAGTTGATTCCACAGGCGAGATGATCTGCCGCAGCTTAGGTGCGGTACTCTATGAGAAAGAGCCGGACAACCTCTACATCGGTGTGAAAGACCTCACTGAGGCTGAGACTCTGTTCCGCAGTTGGATAGCCCCCGACGTGGCGCTGTCCACCACGATCCCCACCACCAGTGGGCTCACTTGTCCGCTGACCGATGCCAACGGCAAGCCGCAGGGCACCCTCTATTTCACCCCCGGAACAGAAAAGAAGATTGTGGCCGAGGTCACCGCCAGCAGCGACACCCAGTTGAAGCACTTCAAGAAGATTACCTTCCTGCTCAACGCCGCATGGCCTTTGCAGGCATCCATCTACCACAAATACACCGAGGGCGACATCATCACCCGACACCTCGAAATTCCACTGTATCTTACAGATACGGTAGGGAATAATGGTGATGACTTATATCCAGAAGACAAAACCCTAAGTTTCGTGTGTATCCGCCAAGGAGGCAATGGTAAGAATCCCCTTTTCGCAGCAATTACCAGAAGAGATTATCATGCAAGTAATTGGAGTAATGTATATGTATGGGTCTGTCTTACCTCTTACGGCCCTCGTAATTCCAAGGCCAAGACCATTAGCGATATAGTGAGGGGTGCGTGGGACCTCTATGTCGAGGCATTCGACAGAGCCGGCTGTGGTAGACTCGCTGGCAATCCAGGCCTTTGGACTGCAGATACTCATAAAACGTTTTGGGCCGAATATTTTGACTACATCCTTTTGAAGTCAGGCGACATCTACGGAGCCCAGCATTTCGTATTTTTAGAGAATGAATATAAGCCTTACCTCATCATCATCGACTGGCTCGACGACGATGCCATCAGCACAGAACTCGTCCCCACAGCAGGCAGCCCCGGCCTAACATACGAAGATCGCAATGAGGAATACCCCAACCTCTTCAACGGTAGTTTCGATGACAAGTTTTGCTCGACTAAGAGTCAGCAGACCGACGGCGTGTGGTTCGTGGAGTTCATGACCAACGCCCCCGTCATCCCCACGGCCTATAAGATGACCACGGTTAACACCATCGAAAAGGACTATAACAAGGGTCGCAACCCGAAGAGTTGGAAACTTTTCGGCAAGGCTAACCCCGACGACGAATGGATGCTGATCTCCGATATACAAGACGGCAGGATGGCCGAAATCAACTGCCGAACCTATACCTACCCCATCAACAAGGTGAAAAAGAGCGAGAACGAGGAAGCGAAATACCGCTCCTATATGTACTACCGTCTGGAGATCAGTTCTGCCGTGAATAGCGATGTGCTGATGTTCTCTGAGCTGAGTCTCTCCATCCAGAACACCTATGAATTGGGCCATGTGATCACCGTCACCGCCGGCACCCAGCGCGAAGATGGCGAAGACCAGTGCGCCAACCTCTTCAACACCAATGGTGATAACTACTGGTACTGCCCCAGCCAGTTCAAGCAGAACAATCTGTGGTTCGTAGAGTTCAAGACTGAAAAGCCAGACACGCCCAAGGGCTATAATCTCTACACGTCTTCGCTCTCTTCAAACGACTATCGTCGCCACCCGAAGGACTGGAAGCTCTATGGCAAGCTGAATCAGACGGATGAATGGACGCTGATAGACGAGCAGACCGGACAGGACCTGCCACATAAATTCTACACTGGCCAGAACTATGTCCTCAGCAATCCCGCCAAGTATCAATATTACCGTTTCGAAGTATCGGCTGTGAACGGCGACACGGCTCTCATCCTGGGCGGCTTCGAGTTCGTTTTCCCATAACTGATCTGAGGAGGACCCTGTTTTGAATAACGAATCAGCGTAAACGGAAGGCCACGCTGCCCATGAACCATCGGCCCTGTTGAGGGATGATGCTGGTGTTCATACCACTGCGGTCATACTTGGTACCCAAGAGATTGTGAACGTTCAGGCCGAGCGTAACGGGGCCGAACGTATATTCGCCACCGATATTCAAGATGCAACGAGCAGGCATCTCCTGACAACTGATAATCTTTCCAGCAGAAGCGACTGCGGCCTCCCAGGCGGCGGTCGTTTCTTTTTCCATGCTTGGGAAGAGGCGGTAGAAACTGTATTCGAGGTAGTAGGTCTT
>JAEEGK010024513.1_pt1 | contig 12496 bp, 9 predicted proteins | sample 8958771 | NCBI WGS metagenome assembly JAEEGK01 (sample SAMN16246547, study PRJNA631951) | gut metagenome | biome: gut microbiome; feature: rumen; material: SC-attached | host: Bos | place: Iran: Karaj | collected 2018-10 | reverse complement strand
AGAGCGGTGGGGGGATCGTGCAGCACCAGCCGGCCGGAGGACTGGAGGCACATGAAGGTCACGGCGTTGGTGGCGTCCTCGCCGGTCTTGGGGTCCACGCCGCCGATGGTGATGAGCTGGCCGGAGGTGTAGCCCGGCACGCCGTATTCGCCGCTGTCGCCCCAGAACTTGTTCATTTCGGCGACCTTGAGGTAGAACATGTCCAGCATCTCCTGGGCGTATTCCGGGGTGATGGTGCCGTTGGCGACGTCACGGTCGTAGTAGTCGCCCAGATACTGGTCCAGGCGGCCCCAGCTCATGCCGTGCATGTTGCCCTCCAGGGCCAGGCAGATCTGGTACAGGAACAGGCCCTGCAGCGCTTCGTGGAAGGTCCGCGCCGGGTTCTCCGTCACCCAGTTGAGGCACTCGGCCATCTTTTCCAGCTCTTTTTTCCGCTCGGGCCGGGTCTCGGCGGCGGCCATCTCTTCCACCTTTTTGGCGTAACGCTTGGTGAGGGTGATCATGCCCTCGCAGACGATGGAGATGGACTTGTAGAAATAGTATTTCTCGATGCTGTCGCCGTAGGCGCCCTTCTCCTCGATCTCCCGCATCTTGGCGTCGGCCTCGGCCTTGATGGCCCCGAAGCCCTTGCGGATGGCCTTGTTGTAGCCCGTGCAGAGATGCCCCACGGGGCCGCCGTCGGCGTGAGAGGCGCTCTGGGTGGTGGTGCTGGACCCGTCGTGGGCCAGGTACCCGTCCATCTTGTAGGCGTTCGTCTTAGCGCCGAGAGAATTCTGGTCCCAGTAGGCCGCCGTCTCCATGACGTACTGGCCGTCCTCCGGGTCGATGGTGTAGGGGTCGTACTTCCGGCTGGAGATGTTGCCGCTCTTCACTTCCCGGGCCAGCGTGCCGGCGCCGTATTCCGGGTAGTAGGAGCAGGCGCGGAAGGTGGCGCCCAGAGCGCCCACGATGATGTCCTCGTCCTCCACCCGCAGGGGGATGTTCTCGTAGATGTACTTCATGGCGTTGGCTCTGAGGAGCTGCCCGGTCAGCCCCGTGTTCTTCTGATAGAACTCGGTGATGAGCCTGTAGCGGGAAATGTCCACCCTGGGCACGGTGGTGCGGTATTTCTCACGCGTCTGTTTTACGCGCTCCGTCATGGGTTTCAGCGTGTACATGGTCAAACCTCCTTCGATGATACATTTTTCTAACTATATATTATAGCACGGCATTTTCCCGTTGTCACCAGGAAAAAGAAAAAAGAACGGCGCGGCAAAAGATGCCGTACCGTCACTATCTGCGGTATTCCGCAATATCCTCAAGGCCGCAGTCGAGAATGCGGCAAAGCTGATCCAGCGTATAGGTGCTGACGTTTTTGCCCTTCCGCAGCCGATCCAGCTGCCCGGTACTGACATGATATTCCCGGATCAGCCTGTATTGGGAAATGCCTTTTCTCGCCATCGTTTCCCACAGACGGTCGTACACGATCATCCTGCCGCCCCCTCTCTACGGATGCTTTGAGCGTAAGAGCAGGGCTGATCGTTGACAATTGCCCATAATCGGGCTATATTGGGGAAAACGCCGGCAGGGAGGTGAAAAGCGGTGGAAGAGGATTTCCGTCAGCCTTATCTCATTCTGTGGAAGGGGATCACGGAAGCATTGGCAGAGCTTGAACGAAAAAACTACGGATCCGCGGAGGAGATCCTGATAAAAGCACAGCAGGACGCCGAAGAGGCCTGGATTTCTGCGGAAGACGGAGAATAATGCGCCGGCGGAGGAAGCCCTCCGCCGGCGTGCAAATCTCTCACATAAACATCTTGGCCAGATAGGGGACGAGGGTGGGGATATCCTGGTTGGTGGTGTTGATGCACAGCTCGTAGTTGAGCTTGTCGCCCCACTTCATGTCGGTGTAGAAATCGTAATATCTGGCGCGGGCCTTGTCCACCTGCTGGATCTGCTGCTTATATTCCTTGTCCGTCAGGTTCTCGCCCTCCGGAGCTCTGGAGCGGCAGCGGGCGATGCGGCTGGCCATATCCGCATAGACGAAGATGCGGAAGGGCTTGCGATCCCGCAGGATATGGTCCGCGCACCGTCCCACGATCACGCAGCTGGAACGGTCGGCCATTTCACGGATGATCTCCTGCTGGGCCAGAAACACGGCCCCCGCCTGCTGCAGCGGCTGGGTGTCCACGTAGAGGAAGCTGCGGCCGGTGGTGATGGGGAAGAGCTGATGGGGCTGGCTTTCCACGACCCGCTGCACGTATTCCTCGGAAAGGGAGGTGTGCTTGGAGATCTCCGTAAGGATCTCCTTGTCGTAGTAATCGAAGCCCAGCTCCCGGGCCAGGCGGCGGCCCAGCTCGCGCCCGCCGCTGCCGAACTCGCGGCCGATGGTGATGATCTTGTTCATGATTTACCTCCCGGATTCAGACGGATTCCTTATAGACCTCATAACCCCTTATACCATAATCCCGGCAAAAAAACAACGGCAAATCCCAGGAATGAAGACTTGGAGCGGCGGAAACATTGACTTTTTTTTCGCTGCTGGATATACTAACTCATTATCTGAGGATTCCGCGGGCGGGAGGTGAGCGCGTGGCGGGAAAACGGCAGGAGGGAGCGCCGGGGGCGTCGGTCCCGCCCCTGGAGGCCGACCCCGAGCGGGGACTGACGGCGGCGGAGGCGCGCCTCCGGGCGGAAGCCGGCCTGAGCAACAAGCCGGTCGAAGCCCCGTCGAAGACCGTGGGGCAGATCGTTTTCTCCAATGTGTTCACCTATTTCAATATGCTCTTTCTCCTGCTGGCGGCGTGCGTCGCGGCGGTGGGCAGCTGGCTGGACCTCACCTTCCTGGGCGTGATCGTGTTCAATACCCTCATCGGCATCGTGCAGGAGCTGCGGAGCAAGCGCACCCTCGACCGGCTCCGCATCCTCACGTCTCCCAGGGCCAGGGCCGTGCGGGACGGGCGGATCGTGGAGCTCCCCACGGCGGAGCTTGTGCGGGACGATATCGTCGTCCTCACCGCGGGGGAGCAGATCTGCGCCGACGGAGAGCTGGTCACCGGCGCCCTGCGGGTGAACGAGGCCCTCGTCACCGGCGAGGCGGACGAGATCGCCAAGGCGCCCGGCGACGCCCTCCTCTCCGGCAGCTTCGCCGTGGGCGGCGAGGGCCGGGCGCGGCTGACGGCGGTGGGAGAAGCCTCCTTCGCCGCGAAGCTCACCCTGGAGGCCAGGGCCTCCCGCAAGCCCCGGCAGAGCGAGATGATGCGCTCTCTCAGCCGCCTGGTGAAGGTCATCGGCTTTATCGTGGTGCCTCTGGGCGCGGTGATCTTCTGCAAGGAGGTCGTCTGGCTTCATCGGGACGTGACCTCCGCCGTCACCGGTACCGTGGCCGCCGTGATCGGCATGATCCCCGAGGGCCTGTATCTGCTCACGAGCCTGGCCCTCATCGCGGGCATCCTCCGCCTGGTGAAGAAAAAGACCCTCCTCCACGACATGGCCGCTATCGAGACCCTGGCCCGGGTGGACGTGCTCTGTGTGGACAAGACCGGCACCGTCACCGAAAACAAGATGACGGTGGAGGATCTTTGCCTCCTCAACGAGACGAGCTTCCCGGAGGGGGAGGTGCGCCAGGTGCTGGCGGACTACGTTTACGCCATGTCCGGCGACAACGAGACCCTTCTGGCCCTGCGGCGCAGCTTCTCCGGCAGCCCGAAGCGCAAGGCCGCCGGGACCCTGCCCTTCAGCTCCGAGCGGAAATTCGGCGGGGCCGACCTGGGGGAGGGGGGCGTGTGGCTCCTGGGAGCGCCGGAGGTGCTCCTGAAGCTGGATTACGCCGACTATCAGAAAGAGGTGGAGACCTGGGCGGAAAAGGGCTGCCGCGTGCTGCTCCTGGCCCGCCTGGAGGGGACGCTGGAGGCTGCCCCCGCGGGGCGGCTCCGTCCGGCGGCCCTGGTGCTCCTGGCCAACAAGATCCGCCGGGAGGCCCCGGATACCTTCCGCTATTTCGCGGAGCAGGGGGTGACCGTGAAGGTCATCTCCGGGGACAATCCCGTCACCGTCTCCGAGGTGGCCCGCCGGGCCGCCATCCCCGACGCGGAGAAATACGTGGATGCGCAGACCCTCACGAACGACGCCATGCTCCAGGCGGCCGCCCGGCAGTACACGGTCTTCGGCCGGGTGAAGCCCGAGCAGAAGCGCAAGCTGGTGCAGGCCCTGAAGGCGGCGGGCCACACCGTGGCCATGACGGGGGACGGGGTGAACGACGTGCTGGCCCTGAAGACCGCCGACTGCGGCATCGCCCTGGCCTCCGGCAGCGACGCGGCCTGCCAGGCGGCGAACATCGTGCTTCTCAATTCCGATTTTTCCAGCTTGCCCTCCGTGGTGGACGAGGGGCGGCGCGTCATCAACAACATCGGGCGCAGCGCCTCCCTCTACCTCACGAAGAACATCTTTTCCTTCTGCCTGGCCCTCTTCACCCTGCTGGTGGCCCTGCCCTATCCCTTCAGCCCTGCGGGCCTCAGCATCGTCAACGGCCTCACCATCGGCATCCCCTCCTTCGTCCTGGCCATGGAGCCCAACAGGAGCCGGGTGGAGGGGCGCTTCCTGCCCCGGGTGCTGTATCGGGCCCTGCCCGCCGCGCTGACGGATTTCCTCCTGGTGCTGGGCATGCTTTTCTTCTTCCACGTGACGGAGATCCCCACGGAGCCCGTCCGCACCGTCGCCACCGGCATCATGGGCGTGGTGGGCGTGCTGATGGTCGACCGCACGAGCCGCCCCTATACCCCGCTCCGCAGGGCGCTGGTGATCGGGATCGCCGCGGCCTTCGCCGCCGCCTTCCTATTTTTCAAGCCCTGGTTCTCCCTCCCGCCCCTGGGCAAGCAGGGCGCGGCTGTGTTCGCCGTCTTCGCCCTGCTGGCAAAGCCCCTCATGGACCTGCTGAGCCGGGGGCTGGACGCCCTGCGGGCTCAGATCGGGCGCATCCGGGGAGAATGGGATATATGACCGCAAACCGATAACAGCCGGGCTGACGCCGGGAAAGGAACGACTATGCTCAACGAAAACGCACTGAAGTACGGCAGCCAGGGCTCCGCGATCCGGGCCCTCTTTGAGTACGGGCGGCAGCGGGCCGCCGTGGTGGGGAAGGAGAAGATCTGCGATTTCTCCCTGGGGAACCCCAGCGTGCCCCCACCCCGGGCGCTCTTCGCCGCTTTCGAGGCGGTCCTGAAGGAGGACCCCATGGCCACCCACGGCTATACCAGCTCCTGGGGCTGCGACGAGCTGCGCGCCGCCCTGGCCGAAAGCCTGACGCGCCGCTTCGGCATGACCTTCCGGCCGGAAAACTTTTTCATCACCGCCGGAGCCGCGGCGGCCCTCACCGCCTGCTTCTGCGCCCTGACGCCGGACCGGGACACGGAGTTCATCGCCCTGGCCCCCTATTTCCCCGAATACAAGGTCTATTCCGAGACCCTGGGGGCGCATCTGAAGGTGGTCCCGGCGGACGAGAAGGAGTTTCAGATCGATTTCGCCGCCCTGGAGGCTGCCATCAACCGGAACACCCGGGGCGTCGTCATCAATTCCCCCAACAACCCCGCCGGCGTCGTCTACACGGAGGAGACCGTGCGGAGGCTGGGAGAGCTGCTTCGCCTGAAGAGCCGGGAGGTGGGCCACCCCATCTTCCTGATCTCCGACGAGCCCTACCGGGAGCTCACCTACGGCGGGGTCAGGGTGCCCTTCGCGCCTCTGTATTATGAAAACACCCTCGTCTGCTATTCCTGGAGCAAGTGCCTCTCCATGCCCGGCGACCGGCTGGGCTACGTCCTGATTCCGGAGCAGACGGCGGAGTGGCGGCAGGTCTTTGCCGCCGTGGCCGGGGCCTCCCGCATGATCGGCCACGTCTGCGCCCCCAGCATCGTGCAGAAGGCGGTGGCGAAGTGCGTGGACGCCATGCCGGACCTCACCGTCTACGAGCGCAACCGCAACCTCCTCCTGGAGGCCCTGCCCGCCATGGGCTACGAGTGCGCCCGGCCCGACGGGGCCTTCTACCTCTTCTTCCGCGCGCCCAGAGGGGACGGGGCTTCCTTCTGCGAGGAGGCCAAGGCGAAGGACCTGCTGGTGGTGCCCGCCGCCACCTTCGGCTGCCCCAACCATCTGCGCATCGCCTACTGCGTGGACACGGCGGTGGTGGAGCGCTCCCTGCCGGTGTTCCGGGCGCTGATCGAGGGGAAGTAATATCCGGCCTGCAATCCTGATAATGAAGATCGGTCCCGGAAAAGCAAACGCTTTTCCGGGACCGATGCCTTTACGGCTGACAAAGCCTCATCGTTCGCTTCGGCTCTTTGGGCCAAAGCTCGCTCATTCCGCTGCTCCTCCTCTTCAAAACGGAAGCAGAGCTTCCATTTTGAGAAGGACGTCTCGCCGGAATCCTGCGGGCATTCGCGCCTGCGCGGATGCCCGCCATTCCGGCGAATAAGGACGCGCGGGAGCGCAGCGCAATTCCCTCTCAACGCGGGCCTGCCCGCGCCGGATCACTCAGGGCTTCGGGGGAGGGGGCGCGAAGGGTCCGGCGCCGGGGCCGGGCATCTTCTTCAGCTGATCGGCCAGCTCCTGCATGATCTCGGGGATGTTGATGCCCTGGGGACAGTGGCTTGCGCAGCTGCCGCAGCCGACGCAGTCCTTGGGACCGGGGTTGATGCCCATGAGGCCGAAGATCTGCATGGGCCCGTCCAGCTTCATCTTGTTGTAGACCTGGAGCACCTTGGGGATCTCGATGCTCATGGGGCAGTCGTCGCAGCAGTAGCGGCAGCCGGTGCAGGGCACGTTGATCTCGCCCCGGAACATGTCGCAGGCCTTCTCCAGGATGGCGGCGTCCTCGTCGCTGAGGGGACCGCCGTCGGTGAAGGTGCTCACGTTGTCGATGATCTGGTCCATGGTGCTCATGCCGGAGAGGATCACCTGCACGTTGTCCAGACGCATCAGCCAGCGGAAGGCCCAGGAAGCGACGGACCAGTCGGGATGGGCCTCCTTCAGCACCGCGTCGGCCTTGGGGGAGAGGCTGGCCAGCCTTCCGCCCCGCACGGGCTCCATGACGATCACGGGGATGCCCGCCTTCGTCAGGGCCTCATACTGGCCCTTGGCGTCCTGCATGGTCCAGTCCAGATAGTTCAGCTGGATCTGGGCGAAGTCCCACTTGTAGGCATCGATCATCTTCTCCAGCACGGGGATGGGGGCGTGGGAGCTGAAGCCCAGCTGCTTGATCCTGCCCTTCTCCTTCTGCTCGATGAAGTACTCCAGGCAGCCCCGGCCGATGTAGCTCTGGATGCCGTCCTCGTTCATGATGCCGTGCATGAGATAGAAGTCGATGTAGTCGGTGTTCAGGCGCTTCAGCTGCTCCTCGAACACGGCCTTGTAGTCGGGGTTGGCCCCGGCCATGTACTTGGTGGCGAGCTTGAAGCTGGACCGGTCGTACCTGGGCAGGACCTTGCCCAGGAAGTCCTCGCTCCCCGCGTAGACGTATGCGGTGTCGAAGTAGGTGATGCCGTTCTTCATGGCGTAGTCGATGATCTCCGCCGCCTTGTCAAAGTCGATGGGAGCGCCCCGGCCCCCGGCCCCCACGGTGGGCAGACGCATGTTGCCCATGCCCAGCCGGGAGATCGCTTCGCCCTTGTAGTCCTTACAGATCATGGGAATCGCCTCCTTGTATTTCGTATGTTGTCATTTTACTTGTTTTGCACGGAAAAAACAAGGGGCGACGGGGGAAAATTTATGCCCCCGGGGGGATGCCCCGGGCGAAACTGCCTCCAATTCCGCCAGATTCCCCCCGCCTGCCCCGTTTCTTTTTGTGCAGGTTGACAGGATGCGCGGCGGAGAAAATTAGCACTTGATTCGACATTTTTCGTATGTTATACTCATACGAAGCTGATTGTATACTTTAGCAAACTGTTAATTATTTATCTTCCATTTTTTGCAGAAATGGGGGAGAAGTAAACACAGCGGAGCGGGTCTATCAATTCAACAAGGAAGGTGAGACATTGGAGAACTATACCAAGTACAAGCTGAAGGAGCTTGACGAGCTGGCCCCCTACCTGGCCGGAACGGACAAGATCTTCGTTCTCGCTTGTAACAAGTGCTTCAAGGAATTCGAGAGCGTGGACGAGCCGGACTGCGAAGCGTTCGTAAAGCTCCTCGAAGACCAGGGGAAGACCGTCACCGGCAGTGCGAGGGTGGACTTCCTCTGCAACAAGGTCCAGACGGAGAAGAAGCTCCGGGATCTGATCCCCCAGGAGACGGAGAGCGTCTTCGTGGTATCCTGCGGCCTGGGCATCCAGACCATCGCCGACATGGTGAAGCTGCCGGTCTATGCCGCGGCCAACTCTCTGAATTACCGGGGCCGTCACGGCATGGCCCTGACGAAAAAGGCCTGCGACGCCTGCGCCCAGTGCTACCTGAACATTACCGGCGGCATCTGCCCCATCGTGGACTGCTCCAAGAGCCTGGTGAACGGCCAGTGCGGCGGCGCCAAGAACGGCAAGTGCGAGGTCAGCCCCGACAAGGACTGCGCCTGGGAGAAGATCCAGAAGCGGCTGGAGAAGCAGGGCAGGCTGGAGGAGCTTACCAAGCAGCCCGTTCAGCTTAGGGACTATTCCAAGGTGAACTTCAAGGCGGTGCAGGAATACGTCACCGCCATCCGGGAGGCCCGCTTCGACGGGTATTACGGCGGCGTGCATCCCTCCGAGCGGAAGGAAATGAGCGAGCATCTGCCCCTGGAGCGCTTCCCCGAGCCCGATACCCTGGTCATCCCGCTGTCCCAGCATTCCGGCGCCCCGGCCAAGCCCGCGGTGCAGGTGGGGGACAAGGTGAAGGTGGGCCAGCTCATCGGCGAGCAGGCGGGCTTCATCAGCGCCCCGGTCCACTCCAGCGTCAGCGGCGAGGTCATCGCCATCGAGGAGCGGGTCCATCCCGCCACCCGGGGCGGCCTTTCCGTCGTCATCCGGAACGATCATCAGAATACCCTGGATGAATCCGTAAAGCCCAAGGGAACCCTGGAGAGCCTCAGCCCCGAGGAGATCGTGGCCATCGTCAAGGAGGCCGGCATCGTGGGCATGGGCGGCGCAGGCTTCCCCACCTCTGTGAAGCTGGCTCCCGGCAAGCCCATCGACGCGGTGCTGCTCAACGGCTGCGAGTGCGAGCCCATGCTCACGGCGGACCACAAGCTCCTGCTGGCCTACGCCGACGAGGTCATCTACGGCCTCCGGGCCGTCATGAAGGCGGTGGACGCCCCCAAGGGCATCATCGTCATCGAGGACAACAAGCCCGACGCCGTGGAGCTGCTGAAGCAGAAGTGCGAAGGGTATGACAATATCGAGGTTTCCGTGGCCCGGACCAAGTACCCCCAGGGCGCCGAAAAAATGCTCATCAAGCGCGTCATGGGCCGGATGGTCCCCTCCGGCGGGCTGCCCGCCGACGTGGGCGCGGTGGTCTGCAACGTCAGCACCGTCAAGGCCATTTCCGACGCCATTCAGACGGGCATGCCCCTCATCGAGCGGGTGGTCACCGTCACCGGCGAGCGGGTGAAGAACCCCGGCAACTACCTCGTGAAGGTCGGTACCGACGTGAAGGAGATCCTGGACTACTGCGGCGGCCTCACCGCCGAGGATGTCACCGTGAAGATGGGCGGCCCCATGATGGGCATGCTGCTTCCGAACCTGAACGTTTCCGTCATCAAGGGGACCAACGGCATCATCGCCTACGACACCGACCACAGCCAGGAGGTCGCCTGCATCAAGTGCGGCCGCTGCGTGGACGTATGTCCCATGGAGCTGACTCCCCTGTACTTCTCCAAGTTCCACGACGAGGCCAACTGGCAGGGGATGAAGGATCGGAACGTGATGGACTGCATCGAGTGCCGGAGCTGCGAGTATATCTGTTCCTCCAAGATCCCGCTGGTCACCAAGATCAAGGCCGGTAAGACGGCAGTAAGGGGGCTGAAGTGACATGCTGATCACCCAAATGAAATCCAAAGAGGCCATCGAAGCCCTGGCGCCGGGCAAGGTTTTCATCATCAACTGCCACGGCTGCAAGGAGGTCCGCTTCCCTGAGGAAGAGGCCGGGGCCCTGCAGAAGGAACTGCAGGCGAGCGGCCGCGTCACCGGCATTTTCACCACCGATTACATCTGCAATCCCGAGAATCTGAAGCTGCGCCTCTCCTATCACGAGAAGGAGATCGCCGCGGCGGACGCGGTGCTGGTGTTCTCCTGCGGCGTCGGCGTGCAGACCGTCTCCGAGTTCCTGGAGCCCAAGAAGGTCTACGCCGCCTGCGACACCTTCCCCCTCCCGGGCTATCAGGGCGTGACGCCCCTGGAGGTGAACTGCGACCAGTGCGGCGAGTGCTTCCTGAACATCACCGGCGGCATCTGCCCCCTCACCGCCTGCTCCAAGAGCCTGGTCAACGGCCAGTGCGGCGGCTCCAAGGACGGCAAGTGCGAGGTGGACCCGAACATGGAGTGCGGCTGGGAGCGCATCTACCGCCGCCTGAAGCAGGTGGGCCGGCTGGACGTGCTGAAGTGCCCCGTGCAGCTTCGCAATTACGCAAACGACGTAGCCATCGCCGAATAAACAAGACTTTCGATGTCTCAAATTTAAGAATGAGGAGCAATTGTAATGAAGATTACTGAGCTTTTTTCCCGTGGTGAATTTGTCGTTTCCGCCGAAGTAGGCCCTCCCAAGGGCTTCCACATCGAAGGTCTCATCGAGGAAGCGAAGGAATACCTCAGCGGCATCACCGCCGTGAACGTCACCGACAACCAGTCCTCCGTCATGCGTCTGGGCTCTCTGGCCACCTGCAAAAAGCTGCTGGACGCGGGCCTGAACCCCATCTATCAGCTGACCTGCCGTGACCGCAACCGTATCGCGCTGCAGTCCGACATCCTTTCCGCCGCTGCGTTCGGCATCGACAACATCCTCTGCCTGACCGGCGACCACACCAAGATGGGCGACCACCCGCAGGCGAAGCCCGTCTTCGACCTCGACTCCGTCTCCCTGCTCCACACCGTCAAGACGCTCGAGGAGGGCCACGACTTGGCCGGCAACGAGCTCGTCGGCGAGCCGCCGAAGTTCGCCAAGGGCGCCGTCGTCTCCCCGTGCAGCGACTCCCTGGACGCCCAGCTCGTCAAGATGGAGCGCAAGGTCATGGCCGGCGCGGAGTACTTCCAGACGCAGGCGGTTTTTGAGGCGGACAAGTTCATCTCCTTCATGGAGAAGGCGAAGCAGTTCGGCGTGCCCGTGCAGCTCGGCGTCATCATCCCGAAGAACGCCGGCATGTGCAAGTTCATGAACCGGAACGTCGCCGGCATCCACATCCCCGACGACATGATCAACGAGCTTGCCGCCGACAAGGAGCGTGCAAAGGCCGGCATCACCGGCGTGGAGATCACGGCCCGCATCATCAAGGCCTGCAAGCCCTACTGCCAGGGCGTCCACATCATGGCGCTCGGCTGGGAATCCAAGGTCCCCGGCCTGCTGGAGCAGGCGGGGCTGTAAGCCTTACACGCAAATACAAAAATGCCCTGCGGGTTTTCCGCAGGGCATTTTCAGGGAGTCGATGTTATGATCAAAAACATTCTCTTCGATATGGGCAGCGTCCTCGTCCGCTTCGAGCCGGCGGAGTTCATCGCCAGGCTGCACCTCGGCCCGGAGGACGCCGAGGCCCTGCGCCGCGAGGTTTTTCGAAGCGCCGACTGGGTGCGCCTGGACCGCGGCGTCTTCACCCAGCAGCAGATGATCGACGCGGCCTGCGCCCGCCTGCCGGCGCGACTGCACCCCTATGTGGCGGACCTGGTGCTCCACTGGGACGCCGACCGCCCCGAGGTGCCCGGGATGTATGAGCTGGTGCGCGAGCTGGCCGAGAACGGCTATGCGCTCTACCTGCTGACCAACGCCTCCATCCGGCACCGGGAATACTGGCCGACCTTCCGCTTTGCCCCCTTCTTCGGGGACCGGATCATGCTCTCCGCGGCCTGGCACCTGATGAAGCCGGAGCATGAATTTTACGAAAAGGCCATCGAACTTCTGGGCTTTGACCCGAATGAGAGCGTCTTCATCGACGACCAGCCGGTCAACGTCGAGGGCGCGGAAGGGTGCGGCATCCCCGGCATCGTCTTCCACAACGACGTTCCCCTGCTGCGGCAGCGGCTCCGGGAAAAGGGCGTCCGGGTCTCGCCGTAAGCTCCAAAAACAAAAATCGCAGGCAGCCGAAGGGCTGCCTGCGATTTTTCCGTATATATGAGGCTCAGTCGCTGAAGATGCGGGAGATGAACTCCGGGTCGGGCTTTTTGGTGAAGGCGCTGACGATGGGCGTGATGATCAGGGGAAGCACCGTGGCGACGGCGCAGGCGTTCACCGTGGAGCAGTACTTCGCGATGGAGGGGACGGCGCCCTTGACCACCGTGGGGATCAGGACGGCGCAGGCCAGGCCCACGATGGAGCCGGTGATGGCGCCGGCCTTCGTGACGCGCTTGCTCAGCGC
>JAEEGK010024512.1_pt1 | contig 12496 bp, 6 predicted proteins | sample 8958771 | NCBI WGS metagenome assembly JAEEGK01 (sample SAMN16246547, study PRJNA631951) | gut metagenome | biome: gut microbiome; feature: rumen; material: SC-attached | host: Bos | place: Iran: Karaj | collected 2018-10 | reverse complement strand
AAAAATATATGATTTTTATGATAATTTTTTGGAAAAAAAATTACATTTATATAATAAAAAAATATTAAAAGAAAATATATTAATTTTAATATTCATTTAGTATAACATTTTATATTTTAATATTAATTGTAATTTATACTTATATTATTTTTAAACAAAATATTTACTTAAATTATAAAGCTTTATTGCCAAAAAATATTTTTTTTGAATTTTAAAAATAAATAGTATTAATTAAATTAAATAAATTACTATGAATATTTTAAAAAGAAATAAATAATAAAAAAATAAAAACCATTTATAAAAAAATAACTTAATATTTTAAAAAAAAAAATGTTTCTTGCAACTTCCTTAAATGAAAAACTAAAAAAAACAATGAATGAAATGGAACCAGATACAATTCAAACATGTGAATTTCCCTATGAAAAGCCAAAAACTAACCCAGCAGTTTTCACAACTCATAACCATCCATTTCAAGATCAAATAACATCAAATTACTTATTTAACCTTTCAAAAAAAGAATGGGAAAGTACATTTACACTTCCTCATTTAAGAAGTAAATGGAAAGAAAAAATAAAATTAAACTTTGATCCAAATTTCAAAAAAATACCAGATTCACTAATATCAGAAAAGACAAAAGAAGCAAAATCATATGTAAAAAATTTAGTAGACCCAGATGCATTAGAAGTAAAAAGAAAATATTGGAATATATCAAATAATGCAAAAGAAAAAATAAGACCAGAATTAAGAAAAACTGTATTTGAAGCAACACATGGTTTAAATAATTTTAAAGTTGTTCCTTTAAAAGAGAAATTTATGGAAGAAGGAGTTGATAGTAGAAATTATATGTATATTAATGGAGAAAAATGGAATAATTCAACTTTATTTGAAAAATTTGAAAGAGATAATTTAAATTATACTATTAGAGAAAATGCTTTTAAAAATACTATTAAATATTGGAGAAAAACTGCTTATGATAGATTTAATGAAAATCCTTTTCCTATTTCTAATGAAAGAAAATATATTGAAGAAGAAAGATTTTATAAAAAATATTTATCGCCTAAAAAAGAGTATATTCAAAATTATAATGTTATGAAAAAAATTAAAGATGATTTATTTTTAGAAAGAGAAAAAGTTTTGAAAAAAATTAAAAAAGAAAATCCAAGAGATGAACATAATATTGAAAAACTTAATTCTTTAGTTGAAAAAGAAATGAATGATACTTATAAAGAAAGATTTAATATTATTATGGGTAAAAAGAAAAGAAGTAATACTGCAGAAAGTTATAAAAAAAATTGGAAAGATGAAGAATTAGTTGAAAAAGTTAATACAATTAATAATTGGAATAATGTAAATTGGTTTAAACCTTTAATAAATGATGAAGAGGATTATTATGATAAAACATTTAAAAAAAGAGAATTATTAAAACCATTAGTTTCAAAAGGTAATGATATAATAAAAGAAGAAAATAATTTACATTTAAAAATTGAAAATGATTATAAAAAAGAAATAAAAAAATCTTATTTAAAAAATAGAAATAAATTATTATTAACTCATTCAGAACCAACATCAATAAAAGATACTTTAAAAATATCAAAATATCCAATTGATAAAAAAAGTTATGAAAGTCAATTAAAAAGTTTTGAAGAAAGTAAAACAATTAATAAAGATAATGAAGATGAAATTTATTATGATGAAGATAATATAATTCAATTAGGAGATAAATATTCAAAAAAATTGTTTCTCGAAGCATATAAAACTATTACTTTAAATGATATTAAAGATAAAAAAAATAAAAGAAAAAATGATATGTGGATTGAATATCAATATGTTCATTTAGGAAAATATAGAGAATTTCAATTTAATAATAAAATTTATAATGAAGCTGAAATGAAATATAAACCTAATAAAGAAAAAATTACTTGTTGGTCTTGTTGTATGAATACTGATCCTAATGCAAGAGGATGTAAAAAAATTAGAATTAATAGATTAAAATGGAATTTAGATAGTGCATAAATATTATTTTTTTATTACTTTTTATTAATAATAAAATATTTTTTCATTTTTAATTTAAATTCAAGTTTAAAATTAGTTAATTTGTTTTTTATTTAAATATTTAAATTTATTCATATCTAATTTAAAAAATGATTTAAAATATTTTTTGAATTATCATTTAATGTATTATAAAATTCATTAAAATTCTCTTTTAATTTATCTTTTATTACTTGAAAAATTTGTTTCAAAAATATTTCTTGACTATTATTATCATTTTCTAACTTAATTTTTCCAAAAACAAAATTCCAATCAATTAAATAAATAAAATTAATAGGATCAATATTATTAATAAAACTATTAAACATTTCATAAATAAATTTTGAAGTTTCAACATCATAATCTTCAAAAGTATAAAATAAAAGAGATACTTTTTTAGTAACATGAATATTAACACATAAATTATAAATAGCTTTTCTGGAAGCATTTTTAATTCTTTCATCATCATGAAAAATATATTGTAAAATAGACCAATATAAATCACTTATCCAATCTTCAGGAATATTATTATTAATATCATCATCTTGAAAACTAAGAATTTCTCCTAAAAAATGTAATGTATATATTATTAAATCATTTGAAATTTTATTACATTGATTTTCTAATGTTTTTCCTATTAATCTATTGTGAATGTTATCAAAAGAAATTTTAAATGCTGATTCATCATATTTTAATAATATTCTTAATTCTGTAATTGATGAAAACATTCTCTCTTCTGAAGAATTTTCATCCCTGAATGTATTTGTTATTTCACGTATTTTTTCTATTAAATTTGTGTCCTTACTATTGTTTTCAAGTTGTTCAAAAGTTTGAAATGTATTCATATTTTTTTTTTAAATTAAATTAAACAAATTTAAATATTAAATATTAAAAAAAAATATTAAAAATCAAATTTTTAAAAAATATAATTTTTAAAAAAAAATCAAAAAAAAAAAAAATTAAAAAATAACCTTATAATAATTTTAATAACCAAATTTATTTTTAAAAACCCAAATAATAAAATTTAATATTAACCCAAATAAAAATTTTTATAAATAAAAAAACAAAAAAACCAATCAAAAAAAAATATAAAAACAAAGAAAAAAAAAAACCAATTATTTATTCGCAACAATCCTAGTTCCACAAGTTGGATTCCCTAATTCCCCAGCTTCAGTAATAATACATTCCTTTCCACCATTCTTAACATAATATAAAGCAGCTCTAATTTTAGGAGCCATACTTCCTTCAGTAAATTGTCCTTCCTTTAAATATTTTTCAGCTTCATCCACAGTTAAAATATCCAAAGCTTTTTCACCTTCTTTCTTAAAATTAATATAAACTTTAGGAACATCAGTTAATATATAAAATTCATCAGCACCAACTTCAACAGCAACAAGAGCACTACTTAAATCTTTATCAAGAACAGCTTCAATTCCTTTTAAAATACCATTTTCTCTAATAACAGGAATACCTCCACCTCCACTAGTAATAACAATATAACCTTCTTCAGCTAATCTCTTAACTAATTTAATATTTTCTACTTCAACAGGTTGAGGTGAAGGAACAACTTTTCTCCATCCATTACCTTTAGGATCTTCTCTATAAGTAGCACCTGTTTCTTTAGCAAAAGTATCAGCTTCTTCTTTAGTATAATAAGGTCCAATTGGTTTTGTTGGGTTTTGAAATGCTTTATCTTGAGGTGATACTACAACTTGTGCTAAAAATGGTACTACACTTCTATTAATATTTTCTTTTGTTAATGTATTTGTTAAACATTGATCTATTAAGTAACCTATTGAACCTTGAGTTTGTGCACCACAATAATCTAATGGCATGTTCTCTACATTAAATTGCTTTTTACCTGCTTCATTTTGAAGGAGGACGTTACCTACTTGAGGACCGTTACCATGACTTAAAACCATGTTGTGTCCTGATTTTATTAAACGAACTATTGCATCCATTGTTAAATTTACATTCTTTATTTGCTCTGAGTATGTTCCTTTTTCTTTTGCACGAATTAAAGCATTTCCACCTAATGCTAAACAACATAGTTTTTTTTTCATTTTATTTTTTTTTTTTTTTTTTTTGATTTTTTTTTATTATATTTATTTACTATTAAAAATAATAGTGTATATGTATTTATTTTTTTATTTATGTAAAGTATTTTTTAATTATAAATTTAAATGATAATAAATAATAATTTAATAAAATATATTAATGGGAATAAATTGTGCTCTTTGTGTTGAAGGGCGTGTTTTAAAAGCAGATTTCCAAGGTGACCCAATAATAAAAACAAGTTCTTTATCAAAAATAATAAAAATCCAAAGTCACATTCGTAAATTTCTTTTAATAAAATCACTTCAAAAGCAAAATCCCAAAAATGTAAAATTAAAAAAAAAAAATACCACAAACCAAGCATATAAAATAATAGAAAAAACATCAATAACTCAAAAGCAATTAGAGCAATTATTTTCAACATATCCTCCCTTAAAAGACAATATAAAAGTTCAATTTATATCAATTTCATATCCAAGTATAGCAGAATATTCAGGTGAATGGAATCCAATATTAAAAGAAAAACATGGAAGAGGAATTCAATTATGGATTGATAAGAAAATTTATATAGGACAATGGAAAAATAATCAAAAGAATGGTAAAGGTAAATTAATAGAACCTTCTGGTGATTTATATGAAGGAGAATTTTTAAATGATAAAATAGAAGGTTATGGTAGTTATTATAATACAAAAGGTACTTCTTATATTGGAACTTGGAAAAATAATTTACAAGATGGAAAAGGGAAAGAAATTTGGTTTGATAAAACTGAATATGAAGGAGAGTTTAAAGAAGGGAAAAAATGGGGTAAAGGAAAATTAATTTTAAATGAAGGTTCATTTTATGATGGTGATTTTTATGATAATCAAATACATGGTAAAGGAAAATTTTTATGGAGTGATGGAAAAGAATATAATGGAGAATTTAAAAATAATAAAATGGATGGTGAAGGAGAATTTAAATATGAAGATGGAAAAATTTATAAAGGACATTTTTTTAGAGATGAAAAAAATGGTTATGGAGAATTATTTTGGCCTAATGGTAAAGTTTATAAAGGTTATTGGAAAAATGGGAAACAAAATGGTGATGGTGAATTATTTGAACCTGATAATAAAATTTGGAAAAAAGGTTTTTGGTATAATGGAAAAAGAGTAAAGTGGGATATTATTAATTAATAGGTTTTAAATGGGGTTTTTTTTTTTGTTTTTTTTTGTATGAATATTTTTTTTTTTTCAGTTTTAGTGAATATATTGTGATGGAAATGTTGTAAAAAAAAGTTATAATGCTTTTTTTTTTTTCTTTATATGATATATTGTATTATTTGTATATTAAATTGGATAAAAATAATTAGTAAAATAAAATAAATTAAAGCTTTTAAAATATTTTTTAAATTATTAAATATTATAATTAAGTATAACTTTAAATATATTTTATTATTATTTTTGATATTTAATTTAATATATCTTTTAACATTATAAATAAAAAAAAAATTAATTCAAATAGAATTTATTAATAATATTACCTTATTTTTTAAATAAAAAACTTTTATATTTTTTAAAATTTTAAAGAATAATATTATAACATAAAGATTTTATTTTATTTTTTGAAAATATTATTATATGTGAAATTAACTAAAATTATTTTTACAATTAAATAATTGAATATATACATAAACTTATTTTTAAAAGAAGCCCACTATTAATTTTTAATGAAATAAATCTCATAACAGTAATTAATAAACATATCACAATAGGTATAACAAAATTTATAAAAATGGAAATAAATGTTGTTAAAACCCAACTTAATTGATTATTTTCAAAAATACAACAAAAAATAAAAAGAAAATATCCAAATACAAAATTTAAAATAATTATCAATATAATTGTTATTATAAATTTTTTCTTTATAGAAAAAATTAAATTTTTCATTTGAATTAAATATTTTTTATTAGTTTTACTTTTTTGTAATTTAGTATAATCAATAGAAATTGATGTAAAATTAGTTAAAAGTTTTCCAATAAGAAGAACAAAAATAGAAGCATAAACACTTTTTGATAATTCATTTTTTAAAATATAAATTAAATTTAATTTTTTTTTTGTCTTATATCTATTATTAATATATTCTTCAGTAAAAAATAATCCATTTAAAAAAAAGAAACATTGAATTGTAAATAAAAACATAAATATTCTTAAAGGAAAAGGATAAAAAAAAGATTTTTTAAATATAGTTGAAAAAAATATTTGTTTTTCAATTATTATACTTCCTAAATATAAACAAAATCCTCTTTTATCAAATGACTTAATATCTTCAAAATCAGACATTTCATTTAATTCCTCATTTGAAAATTCTTCTTCTTCATTTTCAAATGTTTTTAGACTTGTTTTTTTAATAATTTCACTTTTTTCAATTAAATTTTTAAATTTTGTTTTTTTTTTACTTTTAATTTCATTTGTGAATGAACTATCAATATTTTTTAAAACAAATTCATTTTTTTTATTCAAGTTTAATATTTGATCATTTTCATTATTATTTTTAGGGATTGTTCCATTATTAATTGTATTATTTATGGTTTTTTCATTATTATTTAAGAAATTATTATTTTCTTTTGTTAAAGAATTTTTGTCATTTTCATTTAAATTACTCTTATTATTATTATTATCTGTATTTTTATATATTATAATATTATTTGTATTACTATTTTTTATATAATTATCTTTATTTTTATTATCTTCATTATCATTATCATTTTCATTATTATTTTCATCATTTTTTGTTAAAATAGGAGGATTTGAAACATTAAAATTTCTAAAAACATTAGAAAATATAGAATTCATTTGTTTGTAAATAAAAAATATTCCACTTATTAATCCACAACTTGAAACACAAACACTTAAAATTCCTCCAACATTTTTATAAAATTCCTTAATATTAGACAAAGAAAAAGAATTATAACACTTAAATAAATGAACATTTGTAGAAATAAAAAAATTTGAAACCATACTTAAATATTCATTATCAAAAATTGAATTTATATTATTAGAATCACCTTCAATTCCTTTATTTTCACTAGCAGAACAATTACATTCAATTTTATTATTTTCAAAATTTGTTTTAAGACTACAATTTCCACATTCATTTGTTTTAGTATAAATTTCTTGAATTCTCATTTCTGTACTCATATCTTTACCATTTAAACTTAATTTCTTACATTTATCATGAAAATAAGTATCATTTATATTATAAATATCAATACCATATTTTTCTTTCATTTCTTTTGCAAAAATATAATTTGGATCATTTGTATCAATTGGACATTTTAATATTATATCTTCTTCATCACAATATTTTAAATCTAATTTATTATTATTTGAATCATATACTTCAAATTGATATTTTGGTGAATTTTCATATTTATTATCTTTTAATTCTAATTGAGCAATAAATAAATTTTCATTTTTTGGAATATTATATTGTCTTCTTAAAACATTTTCACATTCACCTAATTCTACATTTGCACTATTTGATTTATCAATTTGTCCTTGAGATATATTAGTAGGATAATAATTTATATTATAATCATCACTTTCTATTTTAACCATTGAATCTTTATTTTCTTTTTGTTTAAAAATATCACTACATAATGAAACTATATTATCTTTATTATCTAATACATTTTCTAATGATAATTGTGATTCTACAATTGAATTATCTGATGAATCTAATTTAGGTTTTTTAATTGCTGAATTAGTATTTTCTTCTTCTTTTTCTTTTTCATTTATTTCATTTTGTTCTTCTATTAAATTTTCTTCTTCAATAATATTTATATTCTCTTCTTCAATTTGAGTTTCTTCTTCTTCTTCAATTGGAGTGTCTGGTTCTATTAATGTATCCCCATCAAATTGAGTTAAAAAACATCTTTTTTTATGAGCAGATAAATGAAATTTTTGACAAAATTCACAATTAGGGTCATCACATTGACTAACACATTGTCTATTTGCTTCAATGAAGAATAAGTTAGTATCTTCACATTGAATTTTTCTTCCTTTAGGAATACATTTAACTGTATTTATATTTTCAATTATATAATTATCATCTTTACATTTTTTATAACATTTTCCTTTTATATAAGGATTATTAAAATAATCATCTATACATGTAAGACAATTTTCATTATTTGAATCTCCTAATTTTTCACAAGTTTTACATAATTCATTACAAATTATTATTTTTAAATCTACTACTTTATATTTTATTAAAATTTTATTATTAAATTGTTCTTCATATTCATTATTAATTATTTCATATGAAAATGAATCTATTGTATTTGAAGTGTTAGCAATATAAGCTAAATAATTCAAATCATATATAGTATTAATTATAATTTCTTCATTTTCATTTAATATAATAGTTTCACCCGTTTGGATTTTATATAAATTACCATTTAAAGGCTTTGATAATAATTTAATTTCATAAGGAGAATAGAAAAAAGTTTTTCTTTCATCTTTTATTACTGAAATTCTTGGGAATGAATAATCAATTCCGATATAATAATATTTCTCCTCTGAATTTGATTTTCGTATTAAAATAGAAACAATTCTATCATCATCAATTACAATAAAATCAGAATAAAATAAATTAAAATTATTATCATTATTTATTATTTTTATATCAATATAATTAAGAGATGAATCTAACTTCTTTATTATAAACTTGTTATTACTTTCATCAAAACATCCAATAATTAATTTTTCAGACTTTAATTTATAAAAAGAAAAAGAAGAAAATTTACAATTTTCTAAAATTAGTTTTGGATTATTTTGAAAGTTTAAATCTATTTCATAAATTCCAGTAGAATAACTACCTTTAAAGCAATATACTTCATATAAATTATTATTATTATTTCCTTTTATAAAACATGTAATAATTACTTCATTATCAATTTCAATATTTTGATAATAACCTAATGTATTCACATAACTTCCTAAAATACTATTAGTATTACTCGTACCACTTGTATCTACAATTAAATATTTTAATCCATTATTTGAAAAGTCTAAACATAAAAAAGTTTTTGATGGATATGAACTAGATGAAGATAAATCTATACAATTATCATTTGTAAAAGGACAAATTTTATATTTATTTGTAGTTTCTGTGGCAGAAAAATAATAAACAAAAAAATAATTATTATTATAATAATTTATTGAAATTATATAATTTCCTGAATTGTCTTGAGCAAAGTTTATTTCTAATTCATTAGAATCTGGTAAATGATATATTATTATTATTTTATTAGTACCATCATTTTTAATAGAAATAATATATTCAATTTCACCATTTGATTCTATTATTAAAGGGTAAATACTCCCTTTCCATAATATATTCAAATTTAAACTCTCATATTGTGAAATGTAAGATTTTGAATCTAAATTATAAATACTTAATTTATTTTCTTTACCAATATAAATTTCATTATTTGATTTTTTCCTAATAAATAATCCTAAAAATGATCCTTCTTCATCAATTGAAAAATCTGAATTACATAAAATTATTTGAAAATATAAAAATAAATGAAAAAAAAAGAAATGAACCTTCATTTAAAATTATTTATTGAATAATAATTTTTAATGTTGGTATGACGAAATTTGAGAACACAAAATAAAATTATTTTATTTAAATAATTACTTATATGAACTAATAAAATATTTTAAAAAATAATATTAATTCATTTAAAAATATTCTAAAATAAATGAATTCAAATTTTGATGAGGAACTTTCAAAAGCTTATAAAGAAACATATGATACTTTAAAATGTTTTGAAATTTTAACAAATTGCTATAATATATTAAACCATGAAGAATTTAAATTATCAAAAGAAAATTTAGATAAATTAAAAAGAATGGCAATTAGAAATAATATACTTTTAAATATAATAATTTCTCAAATTTATTTGAGAATTATAAAAAATGAAGATTTATTTGATAAAATATCAAATAATTCACTTTTGTTAATATCTTTAGGTAATGAAATAATAAAAATAATTGATTCTTTAAGTGAAATGGTAATTAATGAAGAAATTTATATATTAAAAAAACAAGTAATAAAATTAATAAGATTTATTTATATAAATTATAAGTCTAAATTAGATGAGGAACAAATTTTAAATTTAAAAGATTTAGTTTTAGAATTACAATCAAAATATTTTAGTCAAATTTATCAAAAAATAATAATTAATTATAATAGAATTTTAAATGAAGAAAGAAATTTTGATATAAAATTTTTAAATGATTTTTTATCAGAAACTTTTTCTTTAGACGAACAATTTGATATTATAAATGATTTATTTAAAAATAATTTTTTTAATCATGAAAAAATGAAAGATGCTACATCGATTATTCAATATGGTAAATTATTAATGGATTTTATTTTTTTTGACAAAATAAAAATTATTATTAAAGAAGAAGAAGAAAATTTAAATGAAGATAATAATATATTTTTATTATTAGATGCAGTAAAAAATGTTTCAAATGAAATTCAATTTAAAAGTAATGAAAATATTAACACAGATTTTTTGAATGAAAAAAAATTTATTATTAACCAATATAACAATTCTACAAAAAATTTAACAAAAATAATAAATTCTTTTATTGAATATATACATCAAAATAATAATAAATTTCAAACTAATAATAAAGAGGTTGTTAATATAACAAATTATCTTTCAAATATTTTAATTAATATAGATAATAAAGATTATTTTAAAGAAATAAATTTAAATAATTTTTCATTGGAAATTGGGCATAAAAATAAAATAAATATTTTTGCAGGAGAATCACAATATATTAATATAGATACGAAATATAATAATTCAATTGTTTATATAGAATTTGAAATAAAAGATAATGATGAAAATGATAAAGATATTAATTTTAATTTATTTAAATATCAAAAAATTGAAAAAAAAATAAATAATGGCGATTTAGAAGATGAAAAAATTTCATTTTATGATTTTCAAATTTTATATAATTTAAAAAATATTGATAAACCAACTAAAATAATTTTATTTAGTCAAACTCCATCTTTATATAAAATTGAATTTGATAATAATTATTCTTGGATTAAAGGAAAAGAAATTTTATATAGAATAATAATATTAAAAAGTTTAGAAAATGAAATTGTAATTCCTGAAAATGATATTCAAATTGACACAAATATATACTGTTATTATGAAGGAATTAATCAAACTTTCTTAATGAATGAAATAGAAAAAGATATTAATGAAATGAAAGAAAATGAAAATAAAGAAAATAAAGAAATAATAATTTCAATATTAATTTATTTTAATACATTAAGAATAATAAATACAAATGAAAATGAAATAAATTATATAGAATTTAAAGATGAAAATAAAGATAACATTATATCTAATGTTTTTTTTGAAAAAACAATAGAAAATTATATTAAATCCCTTAATTTAGGAAATGAAAATAAAATCATGTTAAATATTTTTTCTCTTAATCATAATTTAAGTTCTTATAATGAAAAAACAAGTGAAATTTTAGAAGCTTTAACTACTAAAACTATAAATAATTCAATTAATTATGAAGTAATTAATTCAATAAAAAAAATTGGTATTTTTCCTTCATTAAATAAAAAAATACCAAATTTAAATTATCAAATTTTTTATTTTACTGATTTATGTTTAATTTATTTTTTGTATAAATCAATCGAAGAAAAAATTTATATACAGAATTCATTATTATTAATTAATTTTGATAAATATACTGCTAATGTAGCAATATTTAATGAAGGAGGAATATATAATAATTTAAAAGGTTTTCCTTTTAATAATAATAATTATGAAGAGATAAAAAAAAATTTTATTTCTTTTATTGATAAAGCTAATAATTCATTTTATGGAATATTTTTAGTTATAACTTACAGTGATTTAGATAATAATTTAAAACAAGAAGTTTTTGGTATTATAAATGAAATTAAAGAAACTTGTACAAAATTAGATCCTCCTGTTAAAGTTTATTTTTACGATGATGATACATTTATTTCTGAAGTTTTTAAATATATTCATCTTTTTTATAAAGAAAAAAATAGGAAAATTTAAAACAAATATTTAAATAATTAATTATATTTTAATAATATAATATATATTTATTTTTAAATTATTGATTTTTAAAAGTTAATATGGGTTTATTAATTTAATGTAAAAAAAATTAATAATGAACTTATTTTTAATTTAAATTAAAAGAATTATTTTATAAAAATATATTATATTTTAAATTATTTTTTTTGATTTATGAAAAATAAATTATATAATATTTATATATATTTTTTATTTTTAATTATTTATTAATTCTTATCAAATTTAATATAGTTGGGGATTGGGGATTGGGGATTGGG
>JAEEGK010024511.1_pt1 | contig 12497 bp, 9 predicted proteins | sample 8958771 | NCBI WGS metagenome assembly JAEEGK01 (sample SAMN16246547, study PRJNA631951) | gut metagenome | biome: gut microbiome; feature: rumen; material: SC-attached | host: Bos | place: Iran: Karaj | collected 2018-10 | reverse complement strand
CAGGCCCTTCGGCGGCAAAGAGTGCATGGAACGGCACGGAGGCAGGCCGGACGAGGGCGAGTGCGCAAAGAACCGCCGTGAAAAGTTCATGCGCTTCATGGAGGAGGCGGGCACGGGCGATAAGCTCATGTTCGATTTCAGGTTCCTCGGGCGCGCCATGCGTTCCGGCTTCGAGGCGAACGTCGGGCAGAAGCGCATTCTCATAATGCTTTCGGAGCAGGGCCCCCTCACCCAGAGGGAGCTTACGGAGCGCCTCGGCATTCGCCCCGGCTCCGCGAGCGAGATCCTCGCAAAGCTCGAGAACGCGGGGTATATCGCCCGCGCGCAGAACGAGGAGGATCGCAGGACGGTCGACGTGAGCCTGACTGAAGCGGGCGCGGCGCTCGCTAAGGAATCCGCCGAAAAGCGCGCAGGGCTCGGCGACGAGATGTTCGCCTGCCTTACGCAGGAGGAGCAGGAGACCCTGCTTTCCCTGCTTGAGAAGCTTCGCGCCGATTGGGAGGAGCGCTTCCCCGGCTGCCGCGGCCATCACGGGCATCACGGTCATCACGGCCCCCACGGCCCTCATGGCGAGTGCTGTCATCACGGCCCCTTCGGCCCTCACGGCCCCCACGGCGAGTGCTGCCACGGCGAAAAGCCCGAAGACGCCGAGTAAAGCAATTCGCGAAACAGAACGGGTAAAATAATGATCCCCCGGCGTAGCCGGGGGTCAAACTACTGACAAAGCCCGCGTTTTTGCGGGCTTTGTCAGTAATCTGAGCCGCCCATTAGGGCGGCTTGTTCGTTTCCATTTTCATCAAAATGCGGGGTTACGCCTCAGTACGGACTTGGAATAGCAGTTCTTTGTTAAGCCGAAAAGATAAAGCTTCACCCTATTGCGGAAGCACCGCCAACTCACGGAAGGAGTTCTCGCTTGCCTCGTTTTTTCGCCTTACAGCTTTTTGCAGGTATTCTCGTCGTACTTGATGCAGCCTTCGGCGAAGGCCAGCTTTAAGAAGCCGCCCTTCCTGCCGAACTCGTTCTCCGATAGGGGATAGAGGCGGAAGGTCTCCTCGTCGCCTTCGATTACCGCGTTGGCGTAAAGCTCGCCGTCCTTCATGAAGACCTCGTCGATCATGAATTCCTCGTCCTCGGGGCGCTCGTACTTGCCGCAGAAGCTCTCCCAATCCGACCTATCGGGATCCTTTACCATAACGTCCTCGATCGTGACGAGGGGTTCGGGCTCATCGTCGTTGGCGATCGCCATCATGCCATCCCAGAAGCCGCCGCACGCTCGCATATCCGTAAAGTCGCGGTTGAAGAAGAATATCAGAACCTTATCCTCATCGACGTAGCGCTCGAACCAGGTATTAAGGCCGGGCATGCCGCCGGAATGGGAGACGATGAGGCCGTGCTCCTCATCCCGCTTGACGCCCCAGCCGAAGCCGTAGCCGTCGCCGTCCTCGTCGGCGTAGTCCTCGCCCGAATTCAGCTTCACGGGCGTGAACATGACCGCCTGCTCCTCACGGGTGAGCACCTTCTCTTCACGCAGCGCGCGGTCCCACGCGAGCATGTCGAATACCGTGGTGTAGAGATAATCGCAGCCGTTGAGGCCGTCCGAACCGCACACGTAGGAGGCGTCCTTCGAAAGGTCGGAGGGCACGTATTCACCGTCCTCCAGCACCATATTGCGGGCGATGCGGCTCGAGGGCCTGCCGTCCCTGCGGGTGTGGAGTATGGCGGAATCCTTCATGCCGGAGGGCTCCAGCACGTTCTTTTTGAGGTAGTCCTCGAACTTCTCGCCGGAGAGCTTTTCAACTAGATTCGCCAGCAGGCAGTAGTGGATGTCGCTGTACTCGAACCTTTCGCCGGGGGCGCAGTCGAGCTCCCTGCCTCTGTCGATCAGGAAGCGGATGATCTCGCTGCAGGGCGGGATCCTGTGCTCGTTTTCCCAAATGGGTTCCACCCAGTCGTCGGTCCCGAGGTCCTCGGGCATGCCGCTCGTGTGGGTGAGAAGATGCTTGATCGTCACGCCCTCATAGGGGAATTCGGGGAAGTACTTCACGTACTCGTCGTCGACCGAGAGCTTGCCCTCGCGCACGAGGAGCATTATCGCCGTGGCGGTGAACATCTTCGTTATGGACGCCATCTCGAATACCGTATCCTCCTGCATGGGGAGCGTGTTCTCCGCGTCCACCCAGCCGTAAGCGCCCTTCGACACTATCTCGCCGTTCTCGGCGTAAAGCCAAACGCCGTTGAAGCCGGCCCTTTCATACGCCGCGTGGGCGAGCTTTTCCATTGATTCTTTCTTTTCCATGATATTTCTCCTTATATTCGGTCTATTTCACAGTATCACAGCTTTTTGCACGTGACGCCGTTCACGTAAGCGCCGTCCTCATCGAATACGAGCTTTGTAAAACCTCCGATGCGGCCGAAGGTCTTCTTCTCTATGCGATAGAGCCTGTTCTCGAATTCCTCGTCGGCGTCTTTGAATCTCGCATACAGCTCATCGTCCTTCATGAATACCTCTTCGACGAAGAATTCCGCGTCATCGGGATGCGAGTACTTTCCGCAATAGGAATTCAGCGCCCTTTTGCTCGGTTCCCCGGCAAGGTATTCCTCACCGTCCTGGAACAGCTTGAGCGCGAGCTTGGTCTGACCCCAATCGAGATCATCCGTGGAGTGGTTGAGCATGGAGGCTATGCACATATCCTCGCGAAGTGAGAACATCCACTCGGTCACAAAGCCCTCGTTCCAGCCGCCGTGCTCGCCGATATCGCCTCTGAGGTTGTAAACGCAGAGGCCGTAACTGTCCATAACGGGGGTCAGCATGCGGCGCGCGGTCTTCTTTTTGAGGAAGCCGCCCCTGCGGTAGCTCTTCGAGAGCGCGAGGCCTATCTTCACGAGTTCGGTGGGCGTTGACCACAGGCCCGCCGCGGCGTGCTCGGGATAGTAATGATACCCGTGCTCGGGATCCTCCTTTATGCCGAGTTTTCCGCCGAACGCGGCGTTCTTGACGAGCTCCTCGTCAAGGGGCTGGAAGAAGCCGGTGCGCTTTAAGCCCAGAGGCTCCGCGACCTCCTTTTGGAATGCCTCGCGCAGGGTCGTGCCCGTGATGCGCTCAAAGGCGAGCTGCGCTAAAGTGATGCCGCCGCCGGAATACTCATGCTGCATGCCGTAGGGCTTTATCCTGCGGAGCCGCGGAGTGACGCCCTTTCCGTTCAATACGTCCTCCGGCGAAAGCGGCGCATGATCCGCTCGGTAGCCGGGGAAGCCGTGCACGTTGTAGCCCGCGGTGTGCGAAAGCAGCGCGGAGAAAGTAACGGGGCCCTTCTTGACGAACTCCGGAACGATCCCCGAAATATCCGCGTCAAGGTCTATCTTGCCCTTGTCGACGTAGCGCATCACGGTCGCGGCGAAGGCCGGCTTTGAAACTGAGCCCGCCTGGAACAGCATGTCGGGGTTCACGGGGAAATCCTGCCCGAACCTTCCGCTGCCGGAGCAGTAGGTGTTGATCACGCCGTCTTCGCAGCTGGCCGCCATGCTGACGCCGTAGCCCTTCTTTCCCTTGATGCCGAGAGGCCCGTCGATATCAAAGCCGTAAAAGTCCTTGAGGAGCCTGTTCGGCCCCTTCAGCATGCGCATCATAACGGCCTCGCCGTAGGAGATCATGCCTGTCTCCTTAAAGCCCGCCTTATGATAGACGTGCAGGCCGAGCTCGTTCTCGGGCTCTGTGGAAAGGTAGAGCCTGTCCGCTCCGTTTTCCTTGAAATAATTGATGATCTCGGAAAGCGCCGCCTGGCCGTAGCCCTTACCCTGCTCGTTTTTATCGATCATGAAGCGCCAGAGCCAGTAGCGATCCTCCTCATCCTCGTCCTCGGGATCGAAGGCGAACATGCAGAAGCCGACGAGCTTATCATCGGCGTAGATGCCGAACGGGCGTGCATAGCCGGGGTTTTCGGCGTTGGCCTTTTCCGCCTCCTCCAATGAAGCGTCGTTCGGCGCGACGAAGGGCTGATCGTCTCTTACCGTGAGCGCGAGCACCGCCTCGCGGTTTTCATCGGTTATGGGCCTTAAGGTTATGGTTTCCATAATAAATTCCTTTATTTTTCGGTAATGTTCATATTTATTCGATCCCGGTAAGATCGAATTCGTCGAGCCACTTATCGGCGGTCTCGCAGACCTCCTTTAAGCACTCCTCGTCAAAGGGGGTCTTGAGGCCCGCGTGCTTCAACAGTTCCATGAAGGTGCGGGTGCCGCCCTGCTTGGTATAGGCCATATAGCGCTCCCATGCTTCCTTTTCATCCTTCTGCAGCAGCGCCCAGAATTCCAGAGCGACCGTCTGCGCGAGGCAGTAATCGATATAGTAGAAAGGCGCCTGATAGATATGCTCCTGGCTCTGCCAGACCCTGCCTTCGGGGTAGAAGGGCACGGGATCGTCACAGGAGAGCCTTTCCCATGGCATATAGATCGCGCTCAGGCGCTTCCACTCCGCGTGGCGCTCGGCAGGGGTCATTTCGGGCTTTTCATAGACGATATGCTGGAAATGATCCACGAGCGTGCCGTAGGGGATGAAGGTCAGCGCGGAGGCAAGATGGCTGTATTTGAACTTATCGGCGTCCGCTCCGAAGAAGCCCTCGGCATTCCTCCAGCCGAAGAACTCCATGCTCATTGAATGCACCTCGCACGCCTCGGCGGAGGGCTCGCAGCTTGTGAAGGGAACGCGCTTGCGGTTCATCCAGTAGGCGAAGGCGTGCCCCGCCTCGTGCGTGACGACCTCCACGTCGCCCTGAGTGCCGTTGAAATTGGCGAAAATGAACGGGCGCTCATAATAATCGATACTGTTCTCATAGCCGCCGGACTGCTTGCCCTCGGTGGAGAGCACGTCCATGAGCTCCTCGTCAAGCATCGTGCGGAAGAACTCGCTCGTTTCGGGGGAGAGTTCGTCATAGAACTTCTTTCCCTGCCCGAGTATGTAATCCGCGTCGCCCGCGGGGCGGGGATTGCCCTTGCGGAACTTAAGACCCTGATCCGCCCAATACATGGGATACGGCCTGCCTATCCTTTCCGCCTGCTGGCGCTTCAAGCGCTCCGCAATGGGAACGACGTATTTTATAACCGCCTCGCGGAAGCTCTTTACGTCCTCCTCCGTGTAGCAGTTGCGCCCCATTCGGTAATAGCCGAGCTTGGTATAGCCGCCGAAGCCTAACTTCTTGCCCATGCCGTCGCGAAGACGCACGAGCTCGTCGTAGATCTCGTCAAGGCGCTGCCCGTTTTCCGCGTACCATTTGCCGTCGGCGATGTTGGCGGCGAGCCTTTTTTCGTCGTCGGGGTCGCTTTCAAAGGGCCAGAGCTGTGAGAGCGTGTAGACGCCGCCCTCGAATGGTATCTGCGCGGAGGCAATGAGATCGTCGTATTCGCTGACGAGCTCGTTCTCCTTCTGCAGATCCTCGATTATCGCGGGCGAGAAGGTCTTTTTCTCCATCTCCGCCTTGACGAACATGAGGTCGCCGAACTCGGCGGCGAACTCCGCGCGGAAGGGACTTTCTACCAGCGCCTCTATCCACTCCTGCTCGTATTCCTCTATCTCGGGAAGGTTCTCGTCCCAGAATTCCTTTTCCGCGTTATAGAACTCATCACGCGTGTCTATCGACTGGCGGATGTAGGCGAGGGTTATGGGCGCGTCGTCCTTCTTGTACTGTTTATCGTATTCGAGGAATACCTCGCGCGCTTCTTCATAGCTCGCGGCGTTTTTGAGCCTTTCCGTGAAAGCGCGGAAGCCCTTTTTCATTTCCTCGACGTCGGGCCTTTCATAAGGCATTTCCGAAAATTTCATAATATTTCTCCTTAATGATCATAGTTTAAGTACCGCGACGATCTCATCGCCGCACATTTCGCCGGTCTCCTCGAAGCCGAAGGAGGCATAGAGCTTCCTTGCGGTCTCGTTCTCCGGCTCGTAGGATATCCAGCAGAGCTCCGCCGGCCCCGCGGGGAAGGTGCGTATGAAATCCAGCGCCAGTTTCAGCGCTTCCTTTCCGTAGCCGCGGCCCTGATAGCGCTTGTCGATCATGAAGCGCCAGACCTCGTAGCTGTCCTTCTCCATGCTCACGCCGTCCTGATCGGCGTTTTCGCCGTAGGCAAGCTGGATAAAGCCCACAAGCTTCTTATCGTTATAGATGGCGAATGGGTAAACGTGCCCGCCGTTTATCATGGTGACGTAAGCTTCCGCGACGCTGAACATATTGCTCGCCACGAAGGGGTACTGGACCTTCTTCACTTTGAGCCCAAATACGTCGTAAAAGTTATCATAAGTCAGTTTTTCAAGATGGATCATATTTCCTCCCAAGCTGCCTATCACAGCTTTCAGTCTTTCGTTCTATTGCATTTGATATTGTTGACGATCAACGCGCCGTCCTTAAAAACGATCTCATCGTCCGCCCACATGAAGCCGAAGACGTTCTCTCCGACGGGGAAAAGCTTAAGTTCCAACGGATCGCCGTCCTTGCCGGAAAACGCGCAATACAGGTCGCCGTCCTTCAAAAGGATCTCGAATACTTTACGGCTCTCGTTTTCCATCTCGTAGCGGCCGCAGAAGGAATCCCAAAGGGACCTGTCCGGATTCTTGATAATGCGGTCGAATATCGCGTCCACCCAATAGCAGAGGTACTCATGGCTGAATTCAAAACCGAGCTTTTCGGCAAGATGCAGCGAATCCGTATTTGCCGCATCCCATCTTGGGGCAAGCCCGTCTTCCAGGCAGGAGAGTATCAGCGCGGCGCCCGTGGCGGTCGCCAAACCCTTGCGCCGTTCAGCCTCAGCCGTGTCTATCTGAATATCCAGGCCCTTGCTGTAAACGGTGTAGCTCGAGGCGGCGGAAACGATTTCGCCGTCCTTCATTATGACGAAGCCTCGCCCCATATCAAGATACTGTTCCTTCGATTCGAAATGGCTGACGTTGTCGTCGAAGTCCTCGTCCTCGATAAGCATATCGTAGATTTCGCCGTCGATCCTTTTGAGCGTATAGCCGTCGGGAATAGCGGCGCAGAAGCTTTCGAGCTTTTTACGGTCGAACTTCGCTTCCTTTTTGAGCGCATAGCGGGTCGTCTTGTCGGCGTCCGGCCAGTATTCCTCGATAAGCTGAGCCCAGCGATCATCGGGCGGCACCATGCCGGCGTAGCCTTGGGGCTTGAACGCGGCAAGCTCACGGTCAGGCTCCCCGGCGAAATACGCGAATTCGGCGACGAAAGCCAGCGCAGAGCGCGGCGCTTCCGTATCGGTAACGTATATCTTGCCGCCCATAAGACCCTCAAGACAGGTCTGGATCAGCGAGTCATGCAGCCCTTCGAAGAGCGGTGCGGCCTTCTTCGTATCTTTAAGTTCAAATATCACTTTTCTCACTTCCGTTTTTTTTGTTTTTGCTTCACGGCTTTTTGCCGGTTTACAGCTTCAGGAGAGCGGGTATCTCGTCCCACCCCTTAGGCATTTCGGGCTCTTCAACGAAGCCGAAGGAGGCGTAAAGCTTTCTTGCGACGACATTCTCGGGCTCGTAGGAAAGCCAGCAGTATTCGGCGGGGCCGGCAGGGAAGGTGCGGATGTAATCGAGCGCGAGTTTCAGCGCCTCACGGCCGTAGCCCTTCTGCTGATACTCCTTGTCAATCATGAAACGCCAGAAGAGGTAGTTTTCGAAAACGTAGTCGGGCGTTTCCTCTTCGTCGTCATCCTCGTCGTCATCCTCATCGTCCTTTTTGAAATAGCCTATCATCAGGAACCCCACGGGCTCCTCGTCGGCATATATGCCGAAGGGCTGCGCGAAGCCGCCCTCGGCGACGGTGGCATAGGCCTCCGCGATGCTGTAAATGTTGCTTGCAACAAAGCTTTTCTGATAGTCGTTTACGGTAAGCTTGATAAGTTCGTCAAGATTGTCCGTATCCACCTTTACAAGCCTTACGTTATCGGTTGAGTTTTCCATAATAATTCTCCTTTTATTCTTTAATCTTTTTGCAGGTGTTTCCGCCGTAGGTGATCGAGTCCTCGCCGAAGGTCAGCTTTATCATGCCGCGTTTCCTTCCGAACTCGTTCTCCCCTATGGGGTAGAGCATGAATTCGAGATCGTCGCCGTCGTCGTCGATGACGCGGGCGTACAGCTCGCCGTCCTTCATAAAGACCTCGTCTATTATGAAGTCGTCCTCGGGATGCTCGTACTTTCCGCAGAAGCTCTCCCACTTGGACTTGTCGGGATCCTTTATCATAACGTCCTCGATGGATCTGATGGGCTCGGGCTCCCTGCCGTGCGCCATGCCCCTGACGCCGTCTTCAAAGCTCATATAGGCTCTGGCGTCGACCCAGTCGCGGTTGGTGAGAATGACGAGCATCTTGTCCGCGTCGATGAACCGCTCGAACAATGTACCGACGCCGGGCATGCCGCCCGAGTGGCTGACGATGAGCCCCAAGTCCTCATCCTTGTTTACACACCAGCCGAAGCCGTAGCCCTCATCGCCTTCAAAGCCGGCGTTCTCGCCGTTATTGAGCTTCCCGGGAGTGTACATCAGTTTCTGCTCCTCGGGGGTGATCACATTGCCCTCATGAAGGGCACGGTCCCATTTGAACATATCGAGGATGTTGGTGAAAACGTAGTCGTCGCCGTTGAGGCCGTCGAACGCGGTCACGTCGCGGTAATCCTCGGAATCCACGTCGGCGACGAGTTTATCGTCCTCGATGACCGTCGCGCGAGCGTAGTTATCGAAGGGAACGCCGTCGCGGCGGATATGGCAGCAGCGGGTATTTTCCATGCCCGCGGGCTCGAAAACGTTCTTCTTAAGGAACTCCTCAAACGGCGTTCCGGAGACCTTCTCGACAATCTCCGCCAAAAGATTGTAGCCGGTGTTGGAATACTGGAACGTCTCGCCCGGCGCGCCGTAGGGCTCCGCCTCAGTCTCCAGAAGGAAGCGAACGATCTCATCGTTGCCGGGAACGCGCTTTTCTTCCTCCCATATTTTGGTGAACCAATCCATATCGTCGAAGTAATCGGGGATGCCGCTCGTGTGGCTCAAGAGCTGGCGCACCGTCACGCCCTTGTACTTTTCAAGCTCAGGGAAGAACTTTATTATCTCGTCGTCAAGGCCGAGCTTCCCCTCGCGCACAGTCAGCATTACCGCCGCCGCCGTGAACTGCTTGGTCACGGACGCCAGTTGGAATATCGTGTCCTCTTCGATCGGGAGCGTGCTTTCGGGATCGCGGAAGCCCATAACACCCTTTGATACGAGCTCGCCGTTCTCGGCGTAAAGCCACGCGCCGTTGAAACCTCCCTTTTCATAGGAAGCGCGGGCTAAGCTTTCCATCAATAGTTTTTTATCCATAATAATTGTTTCTCCTTGTTAAAACTCATGCGGTAATATGTAAAAAGCGAACCGGGCAAAGCCTGCCGATCCGCGGTCGATTCTAATGAAAAAGCAGAATGCTCCTGCACGAAATCAAACTCAGGCGTGATCCGCCCCCGGAAACAGGAAGCAGGATCGCCTTTCGGATCGGCTATGCTTATTGCCGCAAAACGTTCCGTGCGCAGCCTTTTTTCGGAAAAGGAAACCACGCGCGCCGAAAACAAATAACGCCATGTATGCGATTCGTTTTCACGGCTCTGGTCCTTTTTTGTGAAATTCCGGCTGCACTCAGCCAATACTTTGAGTATTGACGTTCAGATCGTTAAGCGGTAATAACCATGGGTCGATCCCCTTTCTGATTCTTCCGCGTTCCCTTGCGGGAGGCGGCGCAGGCTCATTCAGCCCTAAAAAATATTATAAACCTTGCCTTACTGTTTTGCAACAGTTTTTTTAAGATGCATTTCAGCAGATAAAACAGCGGCCGGCGCCGGAGGAGCCGTGTGACCGAACTGCGAACCTGCGGTCAAACACCCCGGCGCGATGCGGCTTCGCTTTGAATATTTGAACAGGGAAGCGAAGCCGGATACACGGCTTACGCCGTGTGACCGAACTGCGTTCGAATCGTATGCAAGCTGCGCTATGAGCGCGTCCAGCTTTTCAGCCAGGATCTCGTCCACCGCGGACGAGTAACGCATATTGATGAGCGCGTTCTGCACGGTCGTCTTCTCATCCTGCGTCATTTTGAGCTTGTATTCTGCCATGAGTTTTTCTCCTTCCTTATAGTTTTTTGCATAGAAAAAGCACCGCGGGAACGGTGCTTAATGTTTGTTGAATCTAGTTGTTAAGAGCTCGACAAACTGGAAGTTGGCGATCTGCCTTTTACAGCTTTTTGCAGGTGTATCCGCCGTAGCTTATCGTGCCTTCTTCGAATTTGAACACGACCGAATACCACCGTTTGACTCCGAACTCGTTCCCGCCGAGCGGGAAAAGCTTCCATTCCCACGAGCGTCCTGTATCCGTCATGAACCTTGCGAAAAGCTCACCGTCCTTCATAAAGACCTCGTCGATGATGAAATCGTCCTCTTCCGGGTGTTCGTACTTGCTGCAAAAGCTTTCCCACTTCGATTTGTCTGGATCCTTGACCGCGATATCCTCGATGGTTTGAATCGGCGCGGGTTCCTTGCCTTTAGCGATCTCGCGCATGCCGATGAAAAGACCGTCGTGCGCTCTTATATCCTGCTCTTCCCGATTGCAGAGAATCACGAGTACGCTGTCCGTGTCAAGAAAACGCTTGAACCACGTATGGACGCCGGGCATGCCGCCCGAATGGCTGACGATGCGCCCGATCTCATCATCATTTGTAATGAACCAGCCGAAGCCGTAGCCGTCTCCGTCCTCATCAACGAATTCCTCGCCGCTGTTCAGGCGCACGGGCGTGTACATCAGTTTCTGCTCCTCGGGCGTGAGCACGCTGCCCTCTTTGAGCGCTCTGTCCCACCTGAGCATATCGAAGATATTGGTGTAAACGTAATCGTCGCCGTTCAAACCGTCGAAGGCGGTCACGATGCTGTCCTCCTCGGAATCCACGTCGGCAACGTATTTGCCGTCCTCGATCACTGACGCGCGGGCGTAGTTTTCAAACGGAACGCCGTCGCGGCGGATATGGCAGCAGCGTGTGCTTTTCATGCCCGCAGGCTCGAACACGTTCTTCTCAAGGAACGTCTCAAACGGTACGCCGGAAACCCGCTCGACGATCTCCGCCAAAATATTATAGCCGGAATTGGAGTATTGCCACTTTTCGCCCGGCGCGCCGTAGGGCTCCGCCTTCGTTTCGCAGAGGAAACGCACGATCTCGGAGTTTGCGGGAACGCGGTCCTCTTTCTTCCAAAGATCGATAAACCAGTCCGCATCGTCGAAATAATCGGGAATGCCGCTCGTGTGCGTCAGAAGATGACGGACGGTCGCGCCCTTGTACTGTTCAAGCGCCGGGAAGAACTTCGTGACCTCGTCGTCGAGGTTCAGAAGCCCCTGCCGCACCGCCAGCATAACGGCCGTCGCGGTAAACTGCTTGGTGACCGACGCAAGCTGAAAGATCGTGTCCTCGGTGACCGGCAGCGTGTCGTCCGGATCTCGAAAACCGATCGCGCCGGAACTTATGATCTCGCCCTTTTCCGCATACAGCCAGGCACCGTTGAAGCTGTCCCTTTCATATGCTTCACGGGCGAGCTTTTCCATCATAGCTTTCTTATCCATAATTTTGCCTTTCTTTACTCTTACAGTTTTTTGCAGGTGATCTCGCCGTTGATCACGAGGCAGTTTTCGCCGAAGGTGATCTTCACCATGCCGCCCTTTCTGCCGAACGTGTTTTCTCCGATCGGATAGAGGCGGTAATCGCATACGTCGTCCTCGTCGTACGCGACCTTTGCATACAGTTCGCCGTCTTTGCCGTATACTTCTTCGATCGGGAAATCCTCGTCCTGCTTCTCATACTTTCCGCAGAAGCTCTCCCACTTCGACTTGTCGGGATCCTTGACCGCGAGATCCTCGATGGTCTGGATCGGCGCGGGCTCCTTGTCCCTTGCAATCTTCGACATGCCTTCAAAGAAACCGTCGATGCCCCGGATATCTTCCGGCTCACGGCAGCACAGAAGGACGAGCATCCTGTCCGTATCGACGCAGCGCTCGCACCAGGTCGCATATCCGGGCCAGCCGCCGCTGTGCGAAAGAATGCGCCCAAGCGCGGGATCTTCCGAAATAAACCATCCAAACCCGTAGCCGTTGCCCTCGTCGTCGGTCGCGATCTCGCCGTTGTTCAACCGTCCGGGCGTGAACATCGTCGCCTGATCCTCTTTTGTGAACAGCGTTTCCTCCCGAAGCGCCCTGTCCCATCTGAACATATCGAAGATATTGGTGTAGACGAAACCAACGCCGCATTCTCCGTCCAAAAGGATCACTTCGCGATAGTCCTCCAGCTCGTCCGGTATACGGTATTCTCCGTCATAAAACACCAGACCGCGCGCGAAATTATCGAACGGTATGCCGTCGACGCGGATGTGACAAACGCGCGTCGAAAGCATTCCGCAGGGCTCGAAGATCTCCTTTCGCATGAACGTCTCGAACGGCACGCCAGAAACCTTTTCG
>JAEEGK010024510.1_pt1 | contig 12498 bp, 9 predicted proteins | sample 8958771 | NCBI WGS metagenome assembly JAEEGK01 (sample SAMN16246547, study PRJNA631951) | gut metagenome | biome: gut microbiome; feature: rumen; material: SC-attached | host: Bos | place: Iran: Karaj | collected 2018-10 | reverse complement strand
GTTATCTTTACATCCTCAAAAGTGACATCGATATTGTCTAACGCCACTATCTCTTGCGAGTTGTTATAGTAGGAAACATTTAAGTTTTTTATCTCAATTAAAGGCATGGTTTTAAGTAACTTTTATTTTACTACTCATTAGTAAATAATACATTATTCAAAATTTGTTGAAACTTGTATTTTTTTATATTTCCTTAAATAATAAATCTATGAAAAACTTATACGCTGATGCTTTCGCGGATCCTAGCAAAGATTTTGCCTACAATCTCCTTTATCACGACTTCCCCATATTGCATACACACAATTACTGGGAGTTTTTAATCGTCCTTACTGGTCAATATAAACACACCATCAATGGCAAAGAAGAATTAATTAATAGAGGTCAAATCATCATCATTAGGCCAAATGATTTGCATATGTTACAGCAAACAAGCACCACTGCATCTCATTTGAACATTATGGTAAAATGCGAAGCAATTGAAAGATGGGCAAATAGTTACTCAGACACCTTCTTTGAAGACTTATTGAATTACGATGAGATAAGTATCTCTATGAGTGATATTTATGTAAATAAAATCGAAACATATTGTCTTTTATACAATAACGCTGATGAACAAAAACAATTGATGATTATGAACTATATCACCAGTTTGATTTTCAACACTGTTATTGACCAATTATTTAATGTGGTTAGCAACAATCCGAGATGGTTATTAGACTTAATTGCAGAGATGCACCGTCAGGAACACATTTCATGGACAGTATCTGATGTTGTTAACTATTCTAACTACAGCCATGTCCATTTAATCAGAGAATTTAAAAAATACTTTGGATGCTCCATCGTGGAGTATTTAAGAAAAGTCAAAATCTCCTTTGCCACAGATTATTTAAAGCACTCCAGTCTCAGTATTTCAGAAATATCATCCTTGTTAGGCTTTTCATCTGTATCTCATTTAAACCATATTTTTAAAGAAATTACTGGCAAAACGCCACTACAATTCAGAAAAGATTACTTAGAAAAGAAAAAAGCCACCTCACTATGAAGTGCACCCCAAAATGAACACACTTTAAAAAAGGTCAATTATTCCATATTCCAAAAAAATGGTGGGTTGCACACCATTAAAATTCAAAAAGAGAAACAGTTTATAGTTTCACTATATCTAGTTGGTATAGTAATTCTAATGTTATAAGTATTTTATATACTTATGATAAGTGATATTATATAGCCATGTTTATTAATTCAGACGCCAAAGACAAATCCCTTAAAAATAACATCCTCGCTTTAGCGAAAGAAGCCACTGAGGCCAAAAAACTTGATGATTTGGTCATCAATGCCACTTCAGGAACTTTAAAAAACGAAGATGGTTCTTTGTATGTATTTTCAGTTGTGGAAAAAGCCATGAATTCTTTATCTCCAAATGAAAAATATGCTTATGTCAATTCTGCGGGTACACCAGAATATAGAAATGCCGTAATTCAAAAAGTCTTTGGCAAATACTTAGATGATATTAAGAAAGAATGTTATCTAGAAGCTATTGCCACTCCGGGTGGTACGGGGGCGTTAAATCTCGCCTTTACCAACTATGTCGATAGAGGGGATGTAGTCTTATTCCCTAATCATATGTGGGAGAACTATTTGAACTGCGCACAAGAGATGGAATTCATCCCTCAAACATATCAATTATTTGATGAAGAAGATAGATTTGATATCAAAGATATTATCGAACAAGTCAAAGCTATCAAAACCCGTCAAAAACGCATCATGATATTAATCAATGATCCATGTGAAAATCCTACCGGTTTTTGTATGGTAGATGAAGACTATGACAACATTATTAAATTAGCAAAAGATAACCCTGATGTTGATTTTGTATTCCTTGTCGATATCGCTTATATTGATTTTTGTAATACAAATACAGATATAGTAAGAAACCGTTTTGCAAAGTTAAAAGATTTACCAGATAACGCGGTGACTTTGTTTGTATTTTCTGGTTCTAAGTCATTTAGTTTATATGGCTACCGCATCGGTGCTTTATTAATCATGACCAAAGATGAAAAAGAAGCTAAAGCGTTCGCGGAAGCAAGCAACTTCTCTTGCCGTGTGAAATGGTCTTCCGTCTCCACTGCCGGAATGAATGTCATTACTAAGTTAATTCTTAATGAAGAATATAACCGTGAATACGAAAAAGAAGTTAAATATGTTGTCTCAATGTTAGAAGAACGCAGCCTTGTTTTCTTAGAGGCCGCGAAAGAAGTTGGTTTGAAGGTTCTTCCATATAAAAGAGGATTCTTTATTTGTGTCCCTGTTAACAATCCAGAAGAGATAAGAAAAAAACTTATTGAAAACAAAGTTCACCTAATCTCCACTAAAAGCTGTTTGAGAATCGCTTTATGTTCAATGAATAAAAGTGAAGCAAAACGCTTACCAAAAATTATTAAAGATAGATTAAGCAAGCTGTGATTCTAATTCACGCTTCTTGGTCCTCATTATTATTTCAATAATAAGAACTATCAAATATATACTTGAAAATGGGCATAAAGAATAAATGCCCATTTCTTTTGATAACACTACTCCCACAACGCAACCAATAGAAAACATTATTATTACTGATAGATAGAATAATATTTTGCCTTTGTTTCTTTCGACAATGCTTTCAGAAAATAGTCTCATGTTATTTGTGCACATCGTGGATGTGTAATAGTAATCCATACAATGACGGAAAGCTTGGAACTGCATCGCCCCAGTAACAGATAAAATACAAACACAAACAAGATTCCAAACGTCGTTTTGAGGGCAAAATCCACATCCCAAGAATGAAACAAATAAAAGAACTAAAGTGAGAATATATTCATGTTTCCATTTCTGTGATAAAACAGTAATAACACATCCTAGGATGAAGAATATAATTGGTAAGAAGAACATCCATTCAAAAGTCTGCTTGTCAATTAAATTGACAAATAGCTTAATTAAATTACCGGTTTGCATACTCGCAAAGACTCCACCACGAGTAATAAATGTATAGGCATCGCAAAAGCCACCACAAAATGTGAGAAGCATAGCGATCACGATATGAACAAACGATTCTTTTTTCATTTTTTAAGATTCAAAGAACTACCAATAAATTCAAGAAAGACCGGATGTGGTCTATTAGGACGAGATTTGAATTCAGGGTGGAACTGCACACCTACAAAGAAAGAATGATTTTTAAGTTCAATCGTCTCAACAATATATCCATCTGGTGAAGTGCCACCAATCACTAAACCTTTGCTGGTTAGTAAATCACGATAATCATTATTGAATTCGTAACGATGACGATGTCTTTCAGATATAGTCTTTTGCTGATAACAACGACTAAGAACCGTACCATCTTGTACCAAACATGGGTAGGCACCCAGTCTCAATGTGCCACCTTTATTGATGTGGTCATTTTGATCTGGTAAAAAGTCTATGACTTTATGTTTGCTATTTTCATCAAATTCGCCAGAATTGGCATCGGCTAATCCGCAGACATGTCTCGCATATTCAATAACTGCAACTTGCATACCTAAACAGATACCAAAATATGGAACATTATGTTCTCTAGCATATCTAGCGGTAACTATCATGCCTTCAATACCTCTAGGACCAAATCCACCAGGAACAATAATACCATCGATATTTTTAAATATTTCCTCAACATTATTCTCGTTGATGGTTTCGGAACTAATCCAATGTATTTTCACGTGTGTGCGATATTGATATCCGGCGTGACGTAATGCTTCAGCAACAGATAGATAAGCATCGTGTAATTCTACATACTTACCAACAAGAGCAATGTGAGTGGTAAATGGTCTAGCTTTGATACGTTCCACCATCGCTGTCCATTCTTTTAAATCCGGTTCTTCGGTTTTGATATTTAGTTCACGACAAACAACTTCTGAGAAGTGCGATTTCTCAAGCATTAAAGGTGCTTCGTAAAGGTTTGGTAAAGTAATATTTTCGATAACACAATCCTTTTTAACATTGCAAAACATGGATATTTTCTCAAAAATAGACTCTTCTAATGGTTCATCACATCTCAAAATGATGATGTTTGGATTAACACCCATCCCTTGTAATTCTTTCACAGAGTGTTGTGTGGGTTTAGTTTTATGTTCTTCGCTTCCATGTAGATACGGAACTAGAGTTACATGGATAAACAAAGAGTTATCTCTACCTACCTCTAAAGATACTTGCCTGGCTGCTTCAATAAATGGTTGAGATTCAATGTCGCCAATTGTGCCACCTATCTCGGTGATAACAACATCGGCATTAGTTTTCTTGCCTACGTTATAAATAAATCTCTTAATTTCATTAGTGATATGAGGAATGACTTGTACAGTACTTCCAAGATACTCACCCTTTCTCTCTTTGGTGAGGACATTCCAATACACCTTACCTGTTGTCAGGTTGGAATATTTATTTAAATCTTCATCAATGAATCTTTCATAATGCCCTAAGTCAAGGTCTGTTTCCGCACCATCTTCAGTGACATAGACTTCACCATGTTGATAAGGAGACATTGTTCCTGGATCCACGTTGATATAAGGATCTAGTTTTTGTGCCGCAACTTTTAATCCTCTTGATTTCAATAAACGACCTAAAGAAGCTGCTGTAATGCCTTTACCTAAACCTGAAACAACTCCTCCAGTAACAAAGATGTATTTTGTTTCCATACACTTTTCCTCCTATTCCCACTCCACCGTTGCGGGTGGTTTTGATGTGATATCATAAACGACACGATTAATGCCTTTAATTTCATTAGTTATTCTAGAACCGATAATCTCTAATACGTCATATGGCACTCTAGTCCAAGATGCAGTCATAAAGTCATCTGTAGTGACCGCTCTTAATGCTAAAGTGTAGCCATAAGTTCTGGCATCTCCCATCACTCCTACCGAACGAGTGTCGGTCAATACAGTGAAATACTGATTAGCCATCTTATCAATTCCGTGTTTTTTAAATTCTTCTCTTAATATTGCATCGCTATCTTGCACTAATTTAATCTTTTCTTCGGTTATTTCGCCAATAATTCTTACCGCTAATCCGGGACCAGGAAATGGCTGACGATAAGCAAGTTCCTTTGGAAGACCTAATTCAAGACCAATTTCTCTTACTTCATCTTTGAATAAATCGCGAATCGGTTCGATGATTTCTTTAAAACCGATGTCCTTAGGTAATCCTCCAACATTATGATGACTCTTAATAACAGCGGATGAATCCTTGCCACTTTCGATGACATCGGGATATATCGTGCCTTGAGAGAGAACATCAATATTACCAATCTTCTTCGCCTCTTCTCTAAACACTTCTACGAACTCACGACCAATAATCTTTCTTTTAGCTTCTGGTTCGCTGATTCCTTTTAACTCTTTAAAAAATCTTTCTTTTGCGTTCACTCTGATGAGATTGATATCAAACTTTTCACGGAATAATTTTGTGACATAGTCGCCTTCGTCTTTTCTTAATAGTCCATGATCCACAAAAACACAGACGAGGTTTTTACCGATAGCGTTATGGAGAAGAAGGGCCACTACCGAAGAATCGAGTCCGCCAGATAACCCTAATAGAACTTTCTTTCCTGCTAGTTCTCTTTTATATTTCTCCACTGTTTGTTTTACAAAATCATCCATCTTCCAGTTAGATTCGCATTTACAAATATTAAAGATGAAATTACGTAATACTTGTTGGCCATATTCGGTATGGGTGACTTCAGGATGGAACTGCACTCCATAGAGGTTTCTAGAAACATCCTCCATCGCCGCACAAGAACAGTTGTTTGTGTAGGCAGTTATCTTAAATCCTTCCGGTAATTCTTTGACATAGTCAGTGTGGCTCATCCAACACACACTTTCTTCTTTAATGCCTTTTAGAAGGGTGCTTTCTTTTATAAAAAGAATGGTTTTACCATATTCGCTATTATTATCCGAAGAAGCAATTGTGCCTCCCGCTAAATAAGCTAATAATTGATGACCGTAACATATTCCTAAAATTGGTATTCCCAAAGAAAGAATGTCTTTAGAAAAATGAGGAGAATCGGGATTATAAACACTGTTAGGTCCGCCAGTAAAGATGATGCCTTTATAGCCATTTTCTTTTATCTCTTCAGCGGTGATTTTGTTATAGTTTTTAATCTCAGAGTAGACGGAAAGAGATCGCACTCTACGGGCGATTAATTGATTATATTGACCACCAAAATCAAGCACTAAAATCTTATCCATACTAATCTCTTATTTTTCAATAATCACTTTGATACCAAGCAAGTCTTTGTATTTTTCTAATACTGGTTTGACATAGGTGGTTAAAAATTCACTAACTTGTTCAGGAGCCCTACCTATATATTTCTTGGCGTCTAAATACTCTTTTTGTTTTTCGGGTGAGATATTTAAAATCTTGGATTCGCACATTCTTTCAAATAAATCATTATCTAAACCTTCTTGTTTGATACGAGAAGAAGCTTCTAAAGATAATTTACGAATCTCTTCATGTAATTCTTGTCTATTTCCGCCTTCTTTGACTTTATCCATTAGGATGTTTTCAGTAATCATAAATGGAAGTTCTTTTTGAAGGTTCTTTTCAATGACTTTTTCATTCACCACTAAACCGTCGGTGACATTGATACAGAGATCCAATATCGCATCAGTCGCAAGAAAACCTTCAGGAATGACAATCCTGCGATTTGCGGAGTCATCTAAAGTTCTCTCAAACCACTGATTGCTCGCGGTGACATCACTATTAAGTGAATTAACGATTACATATCGGGATAAAGAAACAATTCTTTCCGAACGCATTGGGTTGCGTTTATAAGGCATTGCCGAGGAACCAACCTGGTTTTCTTCAAATGGTTCTTCAATCTCTTTAAGATGCTGCAACAAACGAATATCGTTTGCCATCTTGCTCGCTGAAGTCGCAATACCGGCAAGAATGTTATACACTCCACTATCAACTTTACGGCTGTATGTCTGTCCTGAAACTGGATAACATTCTTCAAATCCCATCTTCTTTGCAATGAGTTTATCTAATTTATTTGGAATGTCTTTGTCTTCAAATAGTTCCACAAAGGAAGCTTGTGTTCCGGTTGTTCCTTTACATCCTAATAACTTCAACGAAGTTAAGACATATTCTAAATCATTTAAATCCATCAAAAAGTCTTGAATCCATAATGTCGCTCTTTTACCAACAGTAGTCGGTTGAGCGGCCTGAAAATGGGTATAACCTAATGTTGGTAGTTCTTTATATTTATCAGAGAAGTCGCTTAATATCTTAATTAAATTAACTAACTTCTTTTTAAGAAGTTCTAATGCTTCTTTCATAATGATGATGTCTGTATTATCACCCACATAGCAACTCGTAGCGCCTAAATGGATGATGCCGGCCGCTTTAGGACATTGTTTTCCGTAGGCACGGATGTGACTCATCACATCATGACGAAGTTGCTTTTCTAATTCTTCGGCTTCTTCATAATTGATGTCATAGATGTGAGCCTTCATCTCCTCAATCATTTCTTTATTGATCACAGGCTTACCATCTTTCTTTAATCCTAATTCCATCTCGCTTTCCGCAAGGGCAACCCATAGTTTTCTCCATGTCGAGAATTTCTTGTCGGGAGAAAAAAGATACTGCATTTCTTTGGATGCATACCTTTCCGTAAATGGACTGACATAACGATCTTTATTTTCCATGTTATTACCTCTCAATATAGGCATCTCTATCCGCTCCAACGGACACTATTTTTATCGGACAATTTATCATTTTCTCTACAAATTCCACGTATTTTTGCGCATTTATAGGTAAATCTTCCCATTTTCTGACTTTAGAAATATCACATTTCCAACCCTCTAAATATTCATAGACGGGTGTACAATCTTCTAGTTGATATGGGAACGGGAATTCATCAATTTCTTGTCCGTTTAATTTATATTTGATACACACAGGTATCTTGTCCATATAAGAGAGAACATCTAATTTTGTTAATGCAATGCTCGTAGCATTTTGCACTTCCACACCATAACGAGTGGCGATAAGATCGATTGGCCCCACTCTTCTAGGACGACCAGTCTTCGCACCATATTCCATACCCGCTTCGCGAAGGAGGCTGGCTTTTTCACCATCCCACTCACAGACAAATGGTCCTTCGCCCACACAAGTAGAATAAGCTTTAACCACTCCTATAATCGTTTCAACATTTACACTTGCTAACCCTGATCCCAATGGGATAAAGGAAGCTAGTGTATTAGAGGATGTGGTATATGGATAAATTCCATAATCCAAATCTCTTAATGAACCGAGTTGTGCTTCAAAGAGTATACTCTTTCCTTCTTTTTCGGCTTTCTTTAACAATTTGCCGGTATCACAAATAAAGGGACGGAGTTTATTTATATATGTCTCACACCATTTTACGAGTTCTTCATATTCAATTGGTTTAGCGTGATAAACACCAGTAAGCGTTAAATCTTTCCATTCTAAAATATCTTTTATGTGTTCATAAAAATGTTTGGAATAAAGTAACTCCCCTATTAAAACTGTTTTCTTTTGATATTTATCAGAATAAAAAGGGGCAATACCTTGTTTAGTGGAGCCATACTTCTTATCTTTAAGTCTTTCTTCTTCTAAAGTGTCGAGAATCTTATGCCATGGGAATAATAAAGAAGCACGATCGCTAATCTTTAGATTGTTTTCATTAACTTCCACTCCACGACTTCTGAGATTTTCAATCTCTTCCCATAAACTTTCTGGGTCAAGAGCAACACCATTACCTAAAACATTAATTACGCCTTTTCTAAAGATGCCGGACGGAATGAGGTGAAGGGCGAATTTGCCGTATTCGTTAATTACTGTGTGGCCGGCGTTGCCTCCTCCTTGATAACGGACAACATAATCATATCTTTTAGATAATAGGTCGACGATACGACCTTTACCTTCATCGCCCCAGTTAATACCGACAATCGCACAATTACCCATAAAGACACCTCTATAAAACGGAGAACAATATTTCGCGATAGCTTGGATATGGCCAAACTGTCTCTGGACATAAAGTCTCTGCCTCATCAATCTTAATTCTTAGTTCATTCATCACTGGGATGATGTAATCTTTGATGAACATTGCTTTGCTGCCATTCTCTTCTTTAGAAGAGTCATTTATTAATGTCTCTAGTTTTTTCACTAAACGTTTCGATTCTTCAATCACATTAGTTAGTGTTTTAAGCACTTCTTCTTCATATTTAAATTTCATATTTGGAAGAGCTTCTTTTTTATTTAATAAAGAAGTAGCCACTTCATTTGAATAACCACTTATCGCGGGAAGATAATTCTTATTAACCATCTCCACCATAGTGCGGGCTTCAATTAATGATGTCTCTGAATAATTCTCTAAAAGGATAGAGCATCGAGCCTGTAATTCTTCTTCGGAAAACACTCCGATAGAAGTAAGCATATCAACATTCTTTTTAGCCATTAAATGTGGAAGAGCGTCAGGTGTGGTTTTTAAGTTATATAATCCGCGTTTCTCTGCTTCTTTCACCCATTCATCACTATAACCATTACCATTAAAGATGATGCGCTTATGAGCCTCCGCTTCTCTTTTAATGAGTTTGACGATCGCTTCTTCGTTACATCCTTTTTCAAGTTCATCCGCAAATCCTGCTAGTACACTAGCAACTGAGGAATTAAGCATAATGTTTGCGCACGCAATGGAATTGGATGAACCAAGCATTCTTAATTCAAATTTATTGCCTGTAAAAGCAAATGGAGATGTTCTATTACGGTCGGTTGAATCCCTCATAAAAGCGGGAATAGAAGCAACTCCTAAATCGAGATAATTCTTCTTATTCTTCTCATCGAGATCAAGGGAGAATAGAGCATTAGTCAATTCTTCGCCCAAATAGACGGAAACAATCGCTGGAGGCGCTTCATTAGCCCCTAATCTAAAGTCGTTGCCCGCAGTGGCAACACTGACCCTAATTAAATCCTGATATAAATCAACGGCTTTGATGACCGCTGTTAAAAATAGATAGAAACGTAAATGTTCTTCTGGAGTTTTGCCTCTAGCTAATAAATTGATGCCCGTATCTGTGGCTATAGACCAGTTATTATGCTTGCCAGAACCATTGACACCAGCAAAAGGTTTCTCCGCTAATAAACACACTAAATCGTGTTTTCTAGCCACTTTTTGCATGATTTCCATAGTTAACTGGTTGTGATCGGTTGCAATATTACAACTCTCGTAAATGGGCGCTAATTCGTGCTGTGCGGGAGCAACTTCGTTATGTTCAGTCTTCGCTGGAATACCAAGTCTCCATAATGTTTCATTAAGTTCAATCATGAATTTTTGGACACGTGGTTTAATCGCTCCAAAATAATGGTCATCGAGTTGTTGACCTTTTGGTGATGGCGCACCAAATAATGTACGACCACATATAATTAAATCTTCTCTTTGTTTATAAACTTCTTTATCAATTAAGAAGTATTCTTGTTCGGGACCAACACAAGGAATAACTCTAGAAGCATTTACCCCTAGAAGCTTTATTATTCTCATGGCCTGTTTATTTAAAACAGACATAGAACGAAGTAAGGGCGTCTTTTTATCAAGAGCCTTACCATCAAACGAGCAAAACGCTGTTGGAATACATAATGTATTATCTTTGATAAAGGCATAGGATGTTGGATCCCAAGCTGTATAGCCTCTGGCTTCAAATGTAGAACGAAGGCCACCAGAAGGGAAACTAGAAGCATCAGGTTCGCCTTTAATTAATTCTTTACCGGAGAATTCATTTATCGCTAAGCCTTTATCGTTAAAGGCAATAAAGCCATCGTGTTTCTCGGCTGTTACACCAGTCATTGGTTGAAACCAATGGGTAAAATGAGTGGCGCCCTTACTAACCGCCCAGTTCTTCATCGCTACCGCTACCGCATTAGCGACTTCTTTATCAAGTTCTTGGCCTTGAGTGATAGCTTCTTGTAACTTTTGATAAATTTCTGTCGATAAAGTGGCTTTCATCACTCTACGATCAAATGCATCTGAGCCAAACAAGCTCTCTAAATTCTCAGCCATAGTATTTTTCTCCTTGTTGTTTTATAACAACATCACATAGGAGGATTTTAAATACTTTATTATATAAAATCAAATACGTATAATATTATGGTAATCATACATTTTTTGTATGATAGGAGGACCATATATGGATGTTCGTACTCTGTATTATTTTGTTACTATCGCCGAAGAATTAAATATCACCAAAGCTGCCGAAAAACTCTGTATGAGTCAACCTCCATTAAGTAATCAGATGAAAATGTTGGAAGAAGAATTAGACACAGTTCTCTTTATAAGAGGTAAAAGACATCTTCAATTAACTGAATCTGGAAAACTATTATATAGACACGCAAAAGAGATTTTGTCTCTTGTTAATAAAACGTCCGAAGAAATCAAAGCTATGGGCAAAGGTATCCATGGAAAGATTTCTATTGGCTTAGTAGAAGGTAGCGCACCAAATATTGCGGCGCCTTGGATTGAAGAATTTTTAAAACAACATAATAATGTTGAATTTACCATTGTCGATGGTAACAGCGATGAACTAATCACTAAACTTAGAAGTGGTCTTATCGATTTAGCGGTCATCACTTCTCCATGTGATAATACATTGTTAAATAGTTTTAAAGTTGGCCAAGAAAAAATGAACGCCTTCATGAGCAAGAATCATCCTTTAGCCAGTCTTCAAGGCAACACAATTGATTTAGCACTGCTAAAAGATGTGCCTCTTATCGTCCCGACCAGAGAATCCACAAACACAATGATTTATAAATGGTTTAAAGAAAAGCATCTTGAACCAAACATTGTTTGTAAAATGGATAACTACTTAGACGTTGCCGCTTTAGCGGGAAGAAATATTGGTGTGAGTTTATTTCCTAAAACAGCCTATATTAACAACCCAGAAATCGTTGTTAAAGAAATAGAAAACCCTGCAAGATATATAGAATATTTATTTGTGTGGTTAAAAAACAAACCACTATCATTACTCAATGAAGCGTTCATTGATCATGTTAAACTGTCAGTAAATAATTAAAATTCACTTAAAGTGGCAGTATCTTTTTATTGCTGAGATTATATAGTTATAAAACACATGAGAATTCCTTTACTTATTGCATGGGGAGTTGCGATATTAGGGATAATATTGGGATCATTTTTTTGATTTGAACATTTCTAACGCTATCGCCAACAAAGTCATTGCGCATATCAAACCACTTCAACTTAAAGAAGAAGAACCACAAGAACAACAATAGTTGTCAAAGCATTTTACACATTTGCTTTAGAATAAAAAATCCTGGAAAACCAGGGTTTTTAATTGCTGTTATCTACTAGATTAACAAATTATAATTCGAGCCATTCATCGTATTTTTCTAATAACGCTAAATCTCTAATTCTCATTATTTCTAATGTTTGTTGGTAATCAAAGGATGGTGTTTTTTCTTTAAAGAAACGTAAAA
>JAEEGK010024509.1_pt1 | contig 12498 bp, 6 predicted proteins | sample 8958771 | NCBI WGS metagenome assembly JAEEGK01 (sample SAMN16246547, study PRJNA631951) | gut metagenome | biome: gut microbiome; feature: rumen; material: SC-attached | host: Bos | place: Iran: Karaj | collected 2018-10 | reverse complement strand
ATCCTGTCGCCCTTCCTGATCTCCGCCGGCGCGGTGTTCAACCTCATTCTCCAGATCGGCGCGGGCACGGGGCTCATCTATCTTCTGCGCTGGTTCTGGATGCGCATCAACGCGTGGAGCGAGATCACGGCGATGGCGGTCTCGTTCCTCGTGGCGGTCTTCCTGCAGCTCGTCTATCCGCATCTGGGAGGTCCGCCGCTTGCGGCCTGGCACCGCCTCCTCATCGTGATGGCGGTTACCACGGCGGCCTGGGTGGGCGTGACCCTCGCCACGCCTTCGACGGACGCCGCGAAGCGCGCGGCGTTCCAGGCGAAGATCCGCGCGAACCGCCACGACATCGCCTGGGGGCTTCTCGCGATGACCGTCGCCAGCGCCTGCATCTACGCGATGATGTTCGCGAGCGGCTACTGGATCTACGGACGCGTCGCCCTCGCGGCGACGCTGACCGCCGTCGCGGCGGTCTCCGGCCTCGCGCTCTTCCCGATCATGCGCCGTCTCAACTCCGCGCCACTAACCACTAACCAATAGCCACGAACCACTACCCACTACCCACTAACAACTAGCCACTAACAACTAACCATGTCCTACGAAGCAGAACTGACAGCGGCCGAGGTGAAGGCCAAGGCAAAGGAGTGCGGCGCCGACATCGTCGGCATCGCGCCCATGAGCAGATGGGAGGGGACGGACAGGCAGCACGATCCCCGCTACATCTTCCCCGACGCGAAGTCCATGATCGTGTTTGGCTTCCGCATCCCGCGCGGCAGCCTGCGCGGCGTGGAGGAGGGCACGCACTACCTCAACTACGCCACGATGGGCTACGCCGCGCTCAACTCCATCTACGGGCCGATGGTCCTGTGGGAGATGAACCGCTTCATGGAGGACCACGGCTACGAGGCCGTGCCCATGGCGAACGTAGGCGGTGGCGAGGCGGTGAACCCGCTCACGGGGAACTTCCGCACGGGCTGGAGCCGTCCGGTGCGCCCCGGCCTGCCCGCGCCGGACGTGTCGGTCGATTTCCGCGTGGCGGCCTTCCTCGCCGGACTCGGCGAGTTCGGCTATTCGCGCGCGTTCCTCACGCCGGAGTTCGGTCCGCGCCAGCGCTTCGCGATCATGCTGACGGACGCCGAGCTGGAGCCGGATCCCATCTACACGGGGCACATCTGCGACCGCTGCATGGAGTGCGTGAAGAACTGCCACGGCCACGCGATCTCCCCGACGGAGACGGTGAAGAAGGTCGTCGGCGGCGTCGAGGTGGAGTGGGCGAAGCGCGACGAGATGGCCTGCTCCAAGGCGTTCCGCGAGGGCGGCCTGAAGCGCGAGCTCTCGCCGTTCGAGGGCAGCTATCCGCGCAAGTACGGCTACGGGCTCGCCCACGAGGGGAGCTGCGGCTGCATCCGCGCCTGCATGGTGCATCTCGAGGAGCGGCGCAAGCTCACGCGCGAGTTCCGCGCGCCGTTCCGCAAGCCCGGCTGGAAGCAGTGGGAGATCGACCACTCGAAGCCCTACGAGCTGCCGGAGGAAGTCGTGCGGGAGTACGCGGGCAACATCGAGTCGCACGACGCCTACACGAACTACAACATCAACTCCAACTACGGCACCAAGGCGGCGGCCGGGCTCGTGCAGGACAACTCGTCGAGCGGAGGAGTCGCTTAGCAGGGAACAGGGAACAGGGAATAGGGAACAGGGAAGAGGGAATAGGTGATGGATAGATGTTGGTTATGACTGAGAAAGTGTCAGATGTCACCTCTGCGGAAATCAAAGAGCTGGCGAAGCGCGTGGGCGCGGACTGCGTGGGCATCGCGCCGATGAGCCGCTGGGAAGGCGCGCCCAAGCAGAACGACCCGCGGTACATCTTTCCCGGCGCGAAGTCCATGGTGGTGCTGGGCTTCCGCATCCCGCGCGGACTCCTCCGCGGCATCGAGGAGGGCACGCGTTTCATCGACTATCCCGGCATGGGTTATGCCTCAATCAACCAGGTGCACGGACCGATGGTGCTGTGGAAGCTGAACGCCTACCTTGAGGAGCACGGCTACGAGGCGTTCCCGCTCCAGAACGCAAACGGCGGCGACGCGGTGAACCCCGTGACCGGCAAGTTCCGCGCGGGATTGAGCCGGCATGTCGCCGAGGGACGTCCGCTCCCCGACGTGCTCGTCCACTTCCGCGTCGCGGCGTATCTCGCGGGGCTCGGCGAGTTCGGCTGGTCGAAGATGTTCCTCACGCCCGAGTTCGGCCCGCGCGTCCGCTTCGCGATGCTGTTCACCGACGCCGAGTTCGACGTGTACGATCCCATTTACGAGGGGCACATCTGCGATCGGTGCAAGCTTTGCGTGCGGAACTGTGCGGGACACGCCATCTCGATGAACGAGTCCGTGAAGGTCACGCTCGCCGGGCACGAGGTCGAGTGGGGCAAGCTCGACGAGCTCGCCTGCGAGGAGGGCATCCACGGCGGCGCGGGCCGCGAGCTGTCGCCGTTCGACGGGGAGTATCCGCGGCAGTACGGCTACGGGCGCGCCGTTGAGGGCGGCTGCGGCTGCATCCGCGCCTGCATGGTCCACCTCGAACAGCGCAACAAGCTCACGAAGACGTTCCGCAACCCGTTCCGCAAGCCCGGCTGGAAGCAGTGGACGGTCGACCACGCGAAGCCGTACGAGATTCCGCCTGAGATCGCGGAGGAGTACATCGGCCGCATGGAGGACAAGGAAGGGCGCGTCGAAACCGACGAAGAGGCCTTCAGCCCCCTCAACGACTGACAGAGGACGGCACGAATGATTCGTAAATGCGGCTATTCCAGGAGATGCTTCCGCATCGCGATCGAGACGGCTTCGGTGCGGTTGGCGGCGTTCAGCTTCTCCAGAATTGAGCTGACGTGGTCGTTGACGGTGTCTTGGCGTATGCCGAGTTGCTTGGCGATGTCGCGGTCTGTCAGTCCGCGGGATATGGAGCAAAGGACTTCCTTCTGTTTGGGCGTGAGTCTGGGCAAGGGGGGATCGACGGCAAGTTGCTGGCGGATGTCGGGCGATACGTGTTCTCCGCCTGCGGCCACAGTGCGTATGGCCTTGACGAGCTGCGCGTTGTCTGCGTCCTTCAGTAATGCGCCTTTTGCGCCGGACTGCAGCGCGTGCGCAATGCCGTCGGACGTTCCGAACGTCGTGAGCACGATCACCTTGGACGCGGGAGCGGTCTGCGCGATTTCGGCGGTAGCCTCGACGCCGTTCTTCTTGGGCATCATGAGGTCCATGATCACGACGTCAGGATGCAGGCGGACGGTCTCGTTCACGGCTTCGATTCCGTTTTTCGCGCGCCCCACGACTTCGATGCCGCGCTCCGTTCCGAGCAAGGCCGCGAGTCCCATGCGGACGATCGCGTGGTCGTCCGCGATGAGGACCTTAATCTTTTCCTCTGACGGCTTCATTTCTGGGGTTCCCTTCCCTCGTATGGCAGTTTGATTGACATCCGCACGTTCGTGCCTTTGCCCGGGACGCTGTCGATGTTGAATTCGCCTTCGAGGGCTTCGATGCGTTCCTGTATGCCGAGCAGCCCGTAATGACCCTCCGCGATGCCGGATGCGGAATGCGGGTCAAAGCCGCACCCGTTGTCGCGAACGGAGAATCTCAGCCAAGGTCCGTCAGCGCATCCGGCTATCCAGATTTTCGTCGCCTGGCCGTGACGGATCGCGTTCAGCGCCAGTTCGCGGATGATGCGCAGGATCGCATGGGCCGTGTTGTCGGGGATGCGCGTACGCGGCAGGTCAAACCGCAGGGCAACGTCCACGCCTGCGACATGGGGGGCAAGCGTCTGCCGGATCGCCTCGTCCATCGTCCGCTCCTCCAGCGCGTGGTTTCTGAGGTCCCAGAGGCAGTGGCGGAGTTCGTTTCTGCATGAATTCAGGGTCCGGGAGGCGATGCCCAGATGCTCCATCATCGCCGTGTTGCGTCCGTCCGCGAGGCGCATGGCGGTGTCGACTTCCAGCGAGACCCCGGTGAGGCTCTGCGCAAGAGAATCGTGCAGTTCGACGGCGAGGCGCGTGCGCTCTTCCTTCTTCAGCTGCGTTTTCATGTGGCCGATCTGTTCGCGCAGGAGTTCGCGTCCCTTGCGCGCGGCGGCCCTGCGCAGAGCCACGTTCCAGGCGAGGATGCCTGCGAGGACGGCGAGAAGCATTCCGATGAACGACCACAGCCGCCCGGCCGTCCACCAGGGCGGTCGGGCGAGGATGCGTATCGCGCCGGGTTCCTGCACGATCACCATGAAGCCCTCGATCTGCGGGAAAAGTCGGTCCGGCCGCCACGATTCCTGCTTGAGAATGCAGATACCCGTTATTTCCACCTTGCAACCAACGGAGATCCCTGCGGCAGCTTCTGGCGCGGCGCTGACGTCCACGGGAATGACGAACCCCGCGTCTTCGACAAGAAGCGTGTCGCTGCGGACGAGCGGGTCCGCAAGGCTGTGCACGGCGGCCTTGAAGCGGACGGTCTTCCCGTGGAGCTTCGCGTTCCGGGAAGGTTTCGTGGCGGATGCGGTGAAGAGATCGCGCGCGGAAATGACCTTGGGTTCATCTTGGGTGAATTCGATTGGCGCCGTTTCGCGCCAGTGCGCATGGGTGAGGGTCAAGTTGAAGAGGTTTGACTGCGGGAATCCGACGAATTCTACCGACTGGCCACGCGCCGGCGGTTTCGCATCGTCAAAAACGAGGTGCATGTTGCCGTATTTGCCGCTGTCCACGAGCGCGTGGCCGCCGCCCCAGCTGGCCGTGACGACGCCGTTCGCCCGCACGGGTTCGGATGCCGCGATCTGCCCGGGATCGAGATACTTGAGCCTGCTGACATGGGGAGCTGTGAACGGGGATTTCGCTTCGGTCCGGACCTCGATGTTCGATGGGGCGGGACATTGGAAAATCCGTCCCGCATATCTGCGCATGGAACCGGTCTGGGGGTTGGTGTACCCGCAGATGTCGATCGTGCGGCCGATCAGCGGCATGAACTCCGCCGCCGGCCTCTTGTCGACGAAAAGTGCCACGTACAGGGTCTCGCCGTCGGCGCAGAGGACCATGATCAGCCAGCGGATGTTCGTCTCGCTCGGCAGGATGTCCCGCACCAGTCCGCCGACACGGACCCATTCCCAGTCGCACCGCCCCGCACGGATTTCGCCGATGCGCACGTCACGTGCGCCCGGCGCCGCCCCTTCGCCGATGACGGAGAGATGGCTGAACCGTGCCGATGGAAAGTTGGGTGTTGCATCCAACAGGCGGCCGCGAACCCGGACTCGGTCGCCCCGCTTGACGGACGGCACGTCTTCCACGTTGCGATCAGGAGCGACGTATGCGCCGATGGTTCCATCTGTCAGGACGATTGATCTGGCTTCTGGCGGCATCGCGCTTACGACAGTGCCCTCGACGTCGAATTCCGCCGGTCGGACGTTCGCCTTCCTGCTGCGGACGGCAAGCTCCTGGAAGTTCGTCACGACGTGCCGACCGTCCGCCGCGAAAACGGCAGAAGCCCACATCAGGAATGCCGGCAGAAACTGCAGGGCACGTCTAGGAAGTCGAACGTTCACGCCCGAACAGTATATCACATCATTCCCCTGACAGTCCCCCCCTATTTATGGGGGGTGTGGCGGCGGATGCGAAAATGGTAAAATCTCGTGCATCCGTCACAAGGTAAAAGGAGATGCTGCGATGACGACGAAACAGAGCAAAAGGTTCATGGCGCTTGCGGTTGCCGCACTGTCGCTGGCGTGCGCGTTCGGCGATGGCCCCCGCAGGATGATTGGCACGGCGTCGGGAACTGCAGGTGTTCTTTCCAAGGCCATTACGTGGACGGCGGAAGACGGCGGCGAAGTCATACTTCCGGGTGCAGCCGGAAGCGACGCGTGCGTGTATGTCATAACAGGAGCCTCAAAGTTGAGCGCTTCCGACTTCCCCAATGTTCCTGCGGAACTTGCAAATCCCTCTGTCCTCAACACGAATAGAGGTACCATTGGATTTCCGCAACTAACGATCAATAGCGGGGCGCAGGGACTGCGGATCAACGGTGACGGCAATTTGACCCTGAACGGTGGATATCTGGTTCCTTCGGGCGTCACGTTCCCCTTGGCGGCGAATGGTGCCGGCAGCGGATCTTCAGGCACCACATCTTACGAGCGAAATGTCAAACTCATCAACTCGTCAGCATCGACCTTGACTGGAGAAGTCGGTTCCATCATTTCTTATTCATTCGGAATTTCAACCGACACAACCAAACTGCTCGCCGGTACGATTGTTGATTCAACGCTGACGATTGGCTCGGGAAACGCTTCCGCGTTCAAGGGAAAGTACGTGATTGCAGATGCGCCAACGAAAAAGAACGGAAACGTAGACTATACCGGCTACGCCCACCTCGAGTTCATATCCGCCACGGCGTTTGGCGACCCGACATCGGAACTCGCGGATGCCGTGACGCTCGGCGAACGAGCCTATCTCTCCATTGGTGCAAATGTCGCCCAGTATGCGACGCGTGGTATCACGGTCGCTGCTGGCAAGAAAGGCGGCATCAAGGCCGCGAGCGGCGAGGAACTGACGCTGACAGCTCCCGTGACGTGCGGCGCCGGCGCGACGTTCCAGAAGATCGGTGCGGGCACGGTGACGCTCGCCGGCGACTGCACGGGCGTTCCCGCAATCGAGGTCACTGAAGGCACGCTTGTTCTCAGTGTATACGGAACGTTCGCGAACGGACTCGCTGTCACGGTCAAGCCCGGTGCGACGCTCGTCCAGAACAAGTACATCGGCAACATCGCCGTTACGTGCGAGGAAGGCGGGACGTACACGAAAGACATCCGCTACATCGTGCCGTATTCCAATGCGACCGGCACGTCCACGCCGCTTGATTTCACGGCCGGATTCCCAGAACTGCCGCTTTCGATCTGTCTTTCGGAACCGATCGAAATCGCATCGTTCGCGCCTGACTTTGAGACGAACCGTATTGACGTTGCCAAGCTCCCGTCCGACACGATGGCCACGGCGGCGGACTTCGGCGATGCGACGGAGAAGACATACGGACTTCCCAGGACATCGTTTGAAATCGAGGCGCGCGAAGGCTATAAGGCGCTTGTCCTCGTCGCGAAGCCGGTGGTCTGGTCGTTGAGCCAATTTGAGGACAACTCGGAAAGCGGAGGATTGAACGGCGTTGCGGCGAACTGGGCAAACAACGCCGTCGCCCAAGCAGGTTACGACTATCTGCTGACGAACGATGTCAAGTACACGGGAACAACCTCGAAAGCCCCTCGGTTCAACGGCGACTCGCTGACGGTTGCCAATATCAACAATTTAAGGATGACATCTCCGGACGTCGATATCGGCGACGCGTCGTTCTTTGGAAGGGTGAACGTGTATTACAATAACGGTTCGCTCAAGGGGAAGGGATATACGGGCATCACAAGGGGGTCGATATTCGTCGCGAAGGACGCGGCGCTGCACTTGCAGACGAAGAGGTCAAACACTGGGGCGATGATGACAAACCGCGTAGCCGTTGCGGTTACCGGCACTGGCGAGCTGTGGACGTACGGCTACGAGGGGGACTTTGCGGGCGGCATGCCTGTGTGTCTGACAGGCGACAATTCAGGCTTCTCCGGCAAGCTGGTCGTCACCTGCAATGAGCCTGCGACGGAAACGACAGGCACCACGCTCCACCTCGGCTTGGGGACGAGCTTTGGCGGTGCGATGGCCGAGCCGACGGCTGATGGCGTCTATCTCGCGCAGTATTCCTTCCTTCACCCCGAGCAGACGATGACGCTCGACGCGGCGAACCGCGGCATCACGATTAAGGCCGGTGGCTTCGACGTGAAGGACGGCGTGGCGCTCACGGTTGCCGCCCCGGTTACCGTCACCGGCAAGGCCTACAAGAAGGGCGCGGGCGAATTGGCGCTGGGCGGCGCGGCGACGTTCGAGAGCGGGAAATACTTTACCGTCACGGAAGGCTCCGTGCGCGCGCTGTCGGACGCGGCGGTCGCGGGCGATTTCAGGTTCGCGGACGGCACGACGATTGTCCTCGACCCGGAGGCGGGTCTCGTGAACGGATTCACTGGCGCGTTCTCCGTCATGGGCGAGGGAACGCCCAAGGTGACGGTCGCCGTCGACGCCTCAAGCCCGGCGTTCAATCTGGATGCGCCCATCACGCTGCCGATCTGCACGTTGCCGTCCTCTGCCGGCGACTTGACGGACTCATTCTCCTTCGCCAGGGTGCAGGGATGCAAGGCCTCGCTCGTCAAGGAGAACGTGACGGTTGACGGCACGGCATGCGTCCGCTACAGCGCCAAGTACACGCTGCAGGGTTTCACCGTCCTGTTCAGATAGGCCAATCGCATCGTCTTGCCATGAAAAAAGCGCTGGTTGCCGCATTGGGTTTTGCCTGGGTGCTTGGCGTTCAGGCATCCCCAGCTTTGCAGACGGCAGATGCCCTGATCGAGAGTCGCGTGGTCAATTGGGACGGCGTTGCCAATGTTCGGGATCTCGGCGGGCTTGCGGGATTGGATGGAAGGCTCGTGCGGATGGGGCGCATCTACCGATCTGCCGGACTCAACGCAAACGCGCACTTTCGCGGCAAAGACAGAAAGAGGCTTCCCAAAAGCGAATGGAGGGGCCCTGGTGTCACGCTCATAAAGCCGGAGACGGTGAGATACGTCGTTGACACGCTTGGCGTCAAGACAGATCTTGATCTCCGCAATGATGCCGAGACTTTCGGGATGACAGAATCCCCGCTTGGCGCAAGCGTGCGCTGGGTGCGCATACCGTCGAGCAATTACGAAAAGATTGCCAAAGACAGTGCACGACAGGCGTTCGTCGAATGTTTCAAGGTGTTTTTGGACGAGAAGAACTATCCGATCCTGTTCCACTGCAAGGGCGGAGCAGACCGCACCGGATCGCTTGCCTGCATCTTGAACGGTCTTCTCGGAGTTGAAGAGGATCTGCTTTATCGTGATTGGCGGTATACATGGACGGGCAGCTTTAAGAAACCAGTTCCAGAAGAGGCCTGGGGCAGGCTGATGGGCGTCTTCGCCGAGTACGAGGGCAACACCCTCAATGCGCGAATCGAGAAGTTCGTGCTTTCGTGCGGGATTGCGCATGAGAACATTGAAAAGTTCAGAAGCCTGATGCTAGAAGAACAGGCTGAATCCACGGCGTCATGTCCAGACCGTTCAGACCTCTACGCGCAGGCCATTGAGACGGCTGTTGCGAAAGGGCATCCGCGCCTGTTTGCGGATGCGGACGCCTTTGCCGCGCTCAAGGCGTCCGTTGGCGACGGCACGCTGCGTGCCCGCGCCATCGGCAAGGTGATCGAACGCGCGGAATTCATTGTCGGCGAACCTCCCTTGACGCGCGTGATGTACGGGCACCGGATGCTCCGAACCTCCCGCGCCGCGCTCGGGCGCATCTCGACGCTCGCGATGGCGCATCGCCTTTCTGGCGATGGTAGGGCGGCGTGCCCTCACGCCGCCGCAGACAGGCGCTTTCTCGACAGGGCGGTCGTGGAACTGAAGGCCGTCTGCGCGTTCGAGGACTGGAACCCGCGCCATTTCCTCGATACGGCGGAGATGTCGTTCGCCGTCGCGCTCGGCTACGACTGGCTGTACCACGACCTGCCGGAAGACGTGCGGACGGAACTGCTGAACGCGCTCGTCGAAAAGGGGTTCCGTCCGGCGCAGAAGGGCGGCAACTGGGCGCGGACCGGCACCAACTGGGCGCAGGTGTGCCGAGGCGCGGCGATTGCCCTGTCGCTTGTGCTTGCGGACAGATCCGACATGCGCGGTGATTGTGTCCGAATGCTGAAGGCGAGCGTCAAGGCCCTGCACAAGCCCATGGATCTGCTGGAGCCGGACGGCTGCTATCCAGAGGGCGTGGGTTACTGGCGCTACGGCATCAGTTTCAACGTCTATGCAATCGCGATGATGGAGTCGGCGTGCGGCACGGACTTCGGCCTGTCGGAGAAAAACGGCTTTCGCAAGACGGCCGAATACCCGAATCTCGCGACAGGGCCGCTCGGCATGACCATCGGCTACTCGGATTGCGGCACCTCGCGCGGCGCGCTTCCCGTTCTGTGGTGGTTCGCGAAGAGATTCGGTCGGCCCGACCTCCTGACGGAACACGAAGTCCGCGCATGGGACGCGGCGCCTGAGGGCGACGGCCACTATCCGCCGGTGGAGCTGTTCTGGATGGACGGACGCAAGGGCGGAACGGTTCCGTCATCGCTTCCGCTCGTGTGGGAAGGGCGCGGGAAGGTTCCGATCGCCGTCCTGCGTTCGGGCTTTGGCGCGGAGGATGCGTTCGTCGGTCTGAAGGGCGGGCGCCCGCGTACCAACCACGGGCACATGGACGGCGGCAACTTCGTCCTCGACATGGGCGGCGTGAGATGGGCTTGGGACCTGCCCGCCGAGTACTATCCGCGGATCGAGGAAATGGGTACTGTCTCTCTCTGGAAAATGGACCAGGATTCAAGCCGCTGGTCGCTTCTGCGGCTGAACACCTTTGGACACAACGTTCCGCAGGTCGGCGGCGCGCAGCAGGCGGTGGATGGCTTCGCGTCGTTCACCGTCGTCACGAATGTTCCCGAGCCGACGGGGGAGATGGATCTCTCGTCTCTTTATCCTGCGGCGAAGAAAGTCGTGCGGAGGTGTACGCTCGCGCCCGACGGAAAGCGTTTTGCCGTACGAGACGTTTTCGATGGACTCGTGCCGGGCACGGAAGTGACGTGGAAGTTCATCACGAAGGCGGACGCACGAGCGGATGGCGGCCGTCTCGCTCTGACGGAGGCGGGACGGACGCTGGAAGCCGTTCGGCACGGAACTGCCGCCACGGAGTGGAAGATCGCGTCGGCGGAGGGTCCGAAACCACTCAATTCTCCGAACCCCGGTTTTTCCGTCATCTCGTTTTCCGTCAAGTCCGACGAATCCGGCCGCGCCTGCGCGGCGGTCGTCTTTTCGCGTCAATAGGCCCGTACAGCGTTGCCGAGCGCGAAAATTTACAAATGCAAGTTTTGCGCTAAAATTCCCTTGACGAAAATAGCGCGAAATTTGACAGATGCAGATTTCGCGCTTGCGCTCTTGTCGGGAATGTGAGATAATATCGCTGTTTTCAAAAACAAAATGGAGAAAGGCATCCTATGTTCATAGGTAGGAAAGAGTATCTTGACGATCTTGAGTCGCTGTGGCGCAAGCGGACGTCTTCCATTGTCGCCTGCCGCGGGCGCAGACGCATTGGCAAGTCGACGCTGTTCAGGGAATTTGCGCGGCGTACGGCCGATGTCTATATGGAATTTGAAGGGCTGGCGCCAGACGACGAGCACGAGGTTACGAACCAGGACCAGCTAAACGAATTCGCGGGGACGCTTGCCAGGCTCACCAATTCCCCGATTCAGACCTTTGTCAATTGGAGAGATGCTTTCTTCTGGCTGGACAGGGCAATCGACGACAATCGGAAAACCGTCATTCTGCTGGATGAGATCTCGTGGATGGGCGGGTGCGACCCGAATTTCCCCGCCGTTCTGCGGAATGCGTGGGAGTCGTATTTCCACCGACACGAGAAGTTGATTCTCATCGTGTGCGGCTCCGTCTCCGCTTGGATCAGGGACAACATTCTCGGAAACACGGGTTTTACCGGACGTTTCTCGCGGGACTATGTTCTGACGGAGTTGACGCTTGCGGAGTGTGCGGAGTTCTGGCGTCCTACGGCGTCTGAATTGAACGCACGCGAGATATTTGACGTCCTATCGGTCACGGGCGGGGTTCCCCGGTATCTTGAAGAGGTCGATCCGGGGCTTTCCGCAGAGGCGAACATACGGCGGATGTGCTTCAACAAGGAGGGGGTTCTCTTTAAGGACTTCGACGCAATCTTCCATTCCATGTTTGGCGGAGACGTTGCCATGCGGCGAAAGATCCTCGAGGTTCTTGCTGACGGCCCAATGAATGGCGATGGGATTGCCGGACGGCTGGGGATTGACAGAAACGGAGTTCTCAGCGACAGGTTAAAGGAGCTTTCCGAGGGTGGTTTTATAGATGCAGATTCTGGGCTTAATCCGGAAACAGGCAAGGAGGCCCGCATTTCAAGGTATCGCCTTCGCGACAACTACACGCGCTTCTACCTGAAATACATCGAGCCGAGAAAGGCGATGATTCGGAGGGGGTCGTACCGCTTCGTCTCGCTTTCGTCCCTCCCTGACTGGAACACCGTGATGGGGCTCCAGTTCGAGAATCTGGTCGTCAACAATGCGATGGAGGTGGTACGGTTCCTGGGCATCGGCAACTCCACGGTCGAGTCCGCCGCTCCGTACCGCAACGTCCGCAAGAGTCGTAATGGCAAGGATCGAGGTTGTCAGATAGATCTCTTGGTTCAGACACCTAGAACAGCTTATGTCGTAGAGGTGAAGCGGTGCAGTGAAATTGGGCCGGAGGTGGAGAAAGAGGTGCTGGAGCGAATGAAGCGGCTACCCCTTAGGAAGGGCATGAGCAAACGTCCTGCCCTTGTCTGCGACGGTC
>JAEEGK010024505.1_pt1 | contig 12499 bp, 7 predicted proteins | sample 8958771 | NCBI WGS metagenome assembly JAEEGK01 (sample SAMN16246547, study PRJNA631951) | gut metagenome | biome: gut microbiome; feature: rumen; material: SC-attached | host: Bos | place: Iran: Karaj | collected 2018-10 | reverse complement strand
GACCGCGCAAATCCCTCCCTTACCGCTTGCTTCGAATATAGGTCGCAAGGATATATAGATGTCGTTGATTCCCTAGAAAATAGCTATATTTGAAAAAGAAAAAGGCGAAGATTGCTCCCCGCCTTGAATGTTTTCACAACGGAATAATCCTTATTGTGATTTGCTTCAGATTTGTAGTGCAAATATAAGAACATATTTAGTAATTCAAAAATAATATGAAAAGAATACTCGGTCTTGATCTTGGAGTAGGTTCTATCGGTTGGAGTCTTATTCAGGCAGATGATAATGGGGATCCTAAGTCTATTCTGGGTATTGGAAGTCGTATCGTACCATTGAGTACTGATGACTCCAATGAATTCTCTTCTGGCAACGCTATTTCCAAGAACCAAAAGAGAACGCAGAAAAGGACAGCTAGAAAGGGATATGACCGCTATCAACTTCGAAGGCAGAACCTTACAGAAGAGCTTCGTCGTTTAGGAATGCTTCCAAATGAGCGGCTTATCAAACTTCCTGTACTCGACCTTTGGCAATTAAGAGCAGATGCTGCTACTCCTGGAAAGAAACTTTCCCTCCCGGAAATTGGCCGTGTCCTCTATCATTTAAACCAGAAAAGGGGCTATCGCCATTCAAAGAATGATGAAGCAGAAGACAAAAGCCAGCGAGAATATGTGCAGGCTATCAATAACCGTTTTGATATCATCAAGGCCGAAGGAAAAACAATCGGTCAGTACTTTGCGGGAAAGCTTTCCGAGAGTGAAGTTGTGACAGACAAAGGGAAATTCTTCACATTTCGCATCAAGGAACAGGTCTTCCCTCGCAAGGCCTATGAGGAAGAATTTGATCGAGTAATTTCCTGTCAGCGAGTCTATTATCCCGACATTTTTACTGATCAGGTTGTCCAGCGTCTGCGTAATGAGATTATCTTTTACCAGCGCCCACTCAAATCTTGCAAGCATCTAATCAGTCGTTGTGAGTTTTCTCTTCGGGAATATAAAACAGCGGATGGGGAAAGTATATTAGTTGGTCCTAAAGTTGCGCCTCGTACTTCTCCTCTCTTTCAAGTCTGTAAAATCTGGGAGTCTGTAAACAACATTGAATTGAAGAACCGGAACGGTGAGTCATATCCTTTTACTACAGAAGAGCGGAAGAAACTGTTTGATTTCCTTGATAATAACGAAAAACTTACTGTTACGGATCTCAAAAAGATTCTCGGATTGAGCAGTAAAGATAAATGGTGGGGCGGTAAGGCCATCGGCAAAGGTCTTCAGGGTAATTTAACCAAGATGGCACTGAAGAAAGCTTTATTGGGACACGATGAGTTCTTATCTTTCACGCTGAAGATTGTCGGATCGCGTTTTATTGACACAGAAACGGGAGAAGTACTGCTGGAAGTCGATCCTGGATTTGAAAAGGAACCGCTGTACCGGCTTTGGCACATCGTGTATTCCATTGAAGATCCTGGAGAAATGGCGGCTGCTCTTCAGCGCCAGTTTAGTATCAATGACCCGGAAGTGATTTCTCGTCTTTCGAAGATTGATTTCGTGAAACCAGGCTATGGTAACAAATCCGCTCGTTTCATCCGTCAGATTTTACCATATCTTCAGATGGGTTTAAAGTATAGCGAAGCCTGCGATTATATCAACATTAATCACTCCAACAGTCTTACGACAGCAGAAAACAATGCGCGTGAGTTACTTCATCGCCTGCCTCAGCTTCAAAAGAACGAACTCCGACAGCCGGTAATCGAAAAAATACTGAATCAGATGGTTAATGTCGTGAATGCCTTGCTGGATAAATACGGCAGCATTGATGAGGTGCGAGTAGAGCTTGCTAGAGAACTGAAGCAGAGTAAAGATGAGAGAAACAGTACCTATATTAATAACAATAAAAGGGAAAGGGAGAACAAGATCATTGATGAGAGAATCAGGGAGATGGGAATTCGTTCTTCTAGGAATAGAATCCAGAAATATCGTCTTTGGGAAGAAGCCAAGCATATCTGCTTTTATTGCGGCCAGCCTGTTGGGGTTAAGGAATTCCTAGAAGGGACCGATGTTGAGATTGAACACATCATTCCCCGTTCGCTATTCTTTGACGATTCTTTCTCTAACAAAGTGTGTGCATGTCGGAAATGCAATGCGGAGAAAGGCAACTTGACGGCCTATGATTATATGAAGAAGAAGGGAGAGAATGAGTTTAATGACTATACCCGGCGAATCGAAGAGGCCTTTGAGAAAAAAGAGATTTCCAAGACTAAACGGGAGCGTTTGATGACAGCTGCTAAAGATATACCTGAGGACTTTATTGATAGACAATTGCGCCAGTCTCAGTTCATTGCGAAAAAAGCGGTTGAAATGCTTAAACTGGTCTGTAGGAATGTGTGGACAACAAGTGGTAGCGTTACGGATTTTGTACGGCATCAGTGGGGCTATGACAATATACTTCAGAGTTTGAATTTCGACCGTTATAAAGCAGCGGGACAAACTGAAATAGTCATTTCTGATCACCGAGGGCAGATTCATCAGGAAGAACGAATCAAGGACTGGACAAAAAGGCTTGACCACCGCCATCATGCTATTGACGCATTGACAATTGCCAGCACGAAGCAGTCTTATATTCAGCGGCTTAATCACCTCAACGCATCTCGTGATAAGATGTTTGAAGAGCTTGAATCTCAGTCTGAGGAGATTAAGGGACAGTATTCTCTTCTTGAAAGGTGGATGAAAGAGCGTCCTCACATTCCCGTATCTGATGTTTCAAGAGCCGTTGATGGCATTTTGGTCTCTTTTAAGTCTGGTAAGCGCATAGCTACTCCAGGTAAACGATACACCTACAAGAATGGAAAACGGACTATAGCACAAAAGGGAATTATCGTCCCAAGAGGAGCTCTAAGTGAAGAAAGTGTTTATGGCGCCATTTCATGCCTTGAAGAAAAGGTTCCCGTAAAGAGGTTATTTGAGCAATCAGAGACTATTTTAAAATCATACATACGGGATAAGGTGGAGGGAAGGATAAGTGAATATGGCGGAGACAGGAAGGCTGCGCTTAAGTCCCTTAAGAAGGATCCGATCTATTTGGGAGATAATGGGACCAAACCTCTTGAGTATGCCACTTGCTGGAAGAGGGAATATGTCATCCGTTATCCGCTTGCAAGCCTTAAGGCGAAAGATGTAGAGTACATTGTGGACAAGCATATTCGTGAAATAGTGGCCGAACGCATACAATCGGTAGGCGAAAAGGATGCTTTCAAGGAGCCGCTGTATGCCGATAAAGCTAGGATGATTCCTATCAAGAATGTTAGGTTGTTTACAAGGTTAAATGCGAACTCTGTCGCTCCGGTCAAATATAGTAATGGTACGCCAATAGGTTTTGTTAAACCGGGTAATAACCATCATGTAGCTATTTATCGTGATATCGATGGTAACCCGTCGGAGCATGTGGTTTCCTTCTGGCATGCCGTGGAGCGGAAAAAATACGGCATCCCTGTTATAATAGATGACACTAATGAACTGTGGGAAGATGTGGCCAATCGGGATTTGCCAGAGGTTTTCCTAAATAATCTTCCACCTGCAGGTTTAAAACTAGAAGTCAGTCTGCAGCAAAATGAAATGTTTATTCTAGGAATGCCAGATGAAGAGTATCATAGGGCGATTGTGGAAAAGGATTATAGATGTCTTAATAAGTATTTATATCGAATTCAAAAGTTGACATATAATGATTATTGTTTTAGACTTCACATTGAAACTGTTCTGGATGAATCCCAAGAAGCGAGAGATATCCATAAATTCTATCGTGTAAAAAGTATCGGGGCCTTCATAAAACTAAATCCCCATAAAGTGCGAATTAATGTTTTGGGTGAAATCTCGGAGCCGTGATCAAGAAAACGCTTTATTTTGGGAATCCAGCCTACCTTTCATACAGGCTGAAGCAACTAGTTGTCAAGAAACCTGATGCGTCTGGCGATATGCCGGATTTTGGCATTCCCGATGCCTTTACCATCGTTAAAACCATCCCTGTCGAGGATATCGGCATCGTCATTCTCGACCATCAACAAATTACCATCACGCAAGCGCTTATGTCTGCTCTTCTGGACAATAATAGCGCTGTTATTACCTGTGATAGCAAGCATTTGCCCGTTGGACTTTTCCTTCCGCTGACTGGCAATACAATTCAGAATGAACGTTTTCGGAGTCAGTTGAATGCTTCCCTTCCTCTGAAGAAACAGCTTTGGCAGCAAACGGTTGAATTCAAGATTCGTAATCAGGCCTCATTGTTGTTTTACTCTACTGGAATGCGACACAATAATATGACGGTCTGGGCAGGATCTGTTAAAAGTGGTGATAGCGGTAATATGGAGGCTCGGGCCGCGGCATATTACTGGAAGACGCTCTTTCCCGATAACCCCGGTTTTATAAGAGGTCAGTATGAGGATTATCCTAATAATTTGCTCAACTATGGATATGCGATTCTTCGTGCCATTGTCGCTAGGGCTCTCGTTGGAAGTGGCATGTTGCCAACGATTGGCATCCATCATCATAATCGTTATAACGCATATTGTCTGGCAGATGATATAATGGAACCGTATCGGCCTTTCGTCGATAGACTAGTTATTGATTTACTGAAGCAATGAGAGGGATCTGATTTGGACAATGCGAATAAGCAGAAACTGCTGGCTCTCCCGACTGAAGAAGTACTGTTGGATGGAACTCGACGACCTTTGATGGTAGCAGTAAGCCATACGACCGCATCGCTTGCTAAATGCTTCAGTGGGGAACTCCGGAAGGTCTGCTATCCGGCTTTTGAATAATATGGATCGGTTTAGCGAATATCGGATTATGTGGGTTCTGGTATTCTTTGACCTGCCGACTGATACAAAGAAGGAAAGGAAGGCTGCCAGCAAGTTTCGTAAAGATTTGATTTCCGATGGTTTCTTGATGTTTCAGTTCTCAATTTATATGAGACATTGTCCTTCTATGGAAAGTGCTGAGACGCATATCAGAAGAGTGAAAAACTATCTTCCAGATAAGGGTCAGGTTGGAATATTGAGCATTACGGACAAGCAGTATTCTCGAATGGAGTTGTTTTCTGAACACAAAGTTCATCAAGCTCCTGACGAAGGGATTCAATTAGAACTATTCTGAGGTTAGGAATCTAAAAGCCGTCTATTCACAAATAAAATCCTGTCAGTAGTGGCAGGATTTTATTTGTGAATAATACGCTATAACAGGTTGAAATTCAAATAAATGCACAAAGTCTGTTGTTTCCGTATTATCAAAGGTACAAAATCTGAAAGCAAATCACAACCGCAGTCGGCATAAATTCTTTCGCCGTGTGTTGTTTCCGTATTATCAAAGGTACAAAATCTGAAAGCAAATCACAACGAAGGTGATGCTTTGGAAATTAGTAACTCCGTTGTTTCCGTATTATCAAAGGTACAAAATCTGAAAGCAAATCACAACTTACGAACAATGTAAAGACCGACCTCGGCTGTTGTTTCCGTATTATCAAAGGTACAAAATCTGAAAGCAAATCACAACCCATAGCCTCCAGCCTTATCCTGCGGAGCTGTTGTTTCCGTATTATCAAAGGTACAAAATCTGAAAGCAAATCACAACGGTGACCGGAGGAAGCGGTGAAATAGCCGAGTTGTTTCCGTATTATCAAAGGTACAAAATCTGAAAGCAAATCACAACACAAATCACCTAATTTCGCCATCGCCTTTCGTTGTTTCCGTATTATCAAAGGTACAAAATCTGAAAGCAAATCACAACGGGGAGGGGACAACCCTGTCGGGGTCATGTGTTGTTTCCGTATTATCAAAGGTACAAAATCTGAAAGCAAATCACAACGCAAGTGCTGTCCTTAATGGCGTTCAAGCGTTGTTTCCGTATTATCAAAGGTACAAAATCTGAAAGCAAATCACAACTTGGAAAAGATCGACGTTCGCGGGGTGTCTGTTGTTTCCGTATTATCAAAGGTACAAAATCTGAAAGCAACTCACAACACAGAAGATTCTCTTCGGATCTCTCAAGGGTTGTTTCCGTATTATCAAAGGTACAAAATCTGAAAGCAAATCACAACACGCTCGAGGTTGACGAGGGCGACACGCTCGTTGTTTCCATATTATCAAAGGTACAAAATCTGAAAGCAAATCACAACTAGAACTCGATCGTCTGCGTCGGGCGGGCGGTTGTTTCCGTATTATCAAAGGTACAAAATCTGAAAGCAAATCACAACGCCGCTGCGATTGCGGTAACGAGGTCAGCGTTGTTTCCGTATTATCAAAGGTACAAAATCTGTAAGCAAATCACAACATGACCGTCAGCCCGAAAGCGTTGGCCACGGTTGTTGCCGTCGTTCGGGATTAGCGGCGCCATTTGGCGCCGCTATCCTATTATCCCCCTGCTCTGTTTTGTGGAAATTGTTGATTTATAGCATGTTAAAGAATAATGCATGGTCTATATTTCCATGCATCTTAGGCTAAGTGCTTGACAGTCAGCTACTTGCTAAAAACGCACAAATCACACACTTGTCGCTTCGCTCGGAATAGCAGTCAATATCCTGTCAATAATTTGTATCTTTATCAAAGAATATAAGAATACAGATCATATATGAACTTTTCAAGGTTTCTTAGAGTTATTTCCTTCGTCCTATTGGCCTCTGTGGCCTTATCTTGCAAGTCTGGCAAGATAACAGACACTCCCAGGATCGTCAACATCATTAATTTCATCCGCTACACTGAGCCTAGATCGGCGGAGCCTCTGGAAGATGTTCTTTATCAGACCGTTGTCTCTCAGGCTGAGGACCTGAGGTCAAAGAATTTGATAGGTACATATCTCCTTCAATATGACGCCCTTATCTATCCGCCATACCAGGATCTGTTGAAAGAGGAAAAGGCCCGTGGCTGCGAGATCGGCGCCTGGTGGGAGATAACCCAGCCGCATGTGGAGGCTGCCGGAATGACATGGAGAGGCCGTTTCCCATGGGACTGGCATGCTCATGTGGACTTCTCGGTGGGCTACAACCAAGCTGAGCGTGAGAAGCTTGTTGATGTCTACATGGAGAAGTTCAAAGAGATATTCGGAGAGTATCCAAAGTCGGTTGGCTCATGGTTTATAGATTCCGGAACTCTGGAATATTTGTACGAAAAGTATTCTATTGAGGCTTCTTGCATGTGCAAGGACCAGGTGGGAACCGATGGCTATACCCTTTGGGGAGGTTATTGGAACGGCGCTTTCTACCCTAGCCGTGTGAACGGATATATGCCCGCCCAGTCCCTTGAGGGAGAGATTCCTGTGCCTGTGTTCAGGATGCTCGGCAGCGACCCGATTTACCAATATGAGGCCACCGTGGGTGGCGGGGTGCAGAGTGTCGAATCCCTTGAGCCGGTTTATCAGGGAGGCGGCGGCAACCCCGTTTGGATCGATTGGTTCTTCAGGATGTTCACGAAGGAGCCTCACATGGGTTACAACTATGTCCAGGTGGGGCAGGAGAACTCATTCACTTGGGCGCAAATGGCCAAGGGATTTGTCACGCAGACCGCCCGCCTGGAAGAGATGGCCGGAAGGGGAGAGGTCAGGATAGAGACGCTGCTCCAGACCGCTCGCTGGTTCAAGGAAAAGTATCCTGTGACACCGCCGACAAGTGTGATCACTACTGAAGACACCCGCAAGAATGGCCTGAAGACTCTGTGGTTCAACAGCAGGAACTGGCGCACTAATATTCTTTGGAATAGCCAAGGCCTGAAATTCAGGGATATACATCTATTTGACGAGTCTTTGCGCTCTGAGTATAGGGACCATCCGGACACTCTGCCTGTATTCCGTTATGAGACTCTTCCTCTTGTGGATGGTTGCCTCTGGAGTTCATCTGATAATATGGCTGGTCTACGCCTCGTCGCCCCTGGATTCGTTGGCGGAGATCCTGTTTTCAGCTCTGACGACGTCTGCCAGACAATAGTTTGGCCATCAGCCGAAGGGAAGGGCAAGTTCATCATCAAATTAACTGAGAATGATGCCAGGATTGAATCGAAAGGAGCTGGCGACTGGTGCTTTGAGCTAACTACCGTTCCCGGAATATCTCTTCCTTTTGTAGAAATAACTCCCTCATCCATAACGGCTTCCGCACAAGGTAGGGAATACGGGATCGTCATGTCCGATGGTTCTGTTGAGGACTTGAGAAAAGAAGACCCGGGAAAAGTCTTCCGGCTTGTCCCGAGTCAAAAAGGCGTTGTCAGATTCTCGTTTACTCTTAAAGCTCCTTCACAGGGAAAGTGAAATAAGTGTCCGGGAAGGGCTCGTCCTTCAAGGTGAAGTGCCACCACTCAGAGCTCAGCGGCTTGAAGCCATGGTTGAGCATCAATGAGCGGAGAATCATCCTGTTGTGGATCTGCTGGTGGGTAATCTTCCCGTAGTCAGGATGACTCTCGATCCCGAACCAGTCAAACGTTCCGCCCATATCCAGCTCTTTCTCGGTATTCATGTCAAACAGGGTGAGATCCACCGTGGATCCTCTAGTGTGGCCGGATTTCTCCATGATGTACTCCTGCTCGAATAGGACTGATTTGTCCAGGTCTGGATAGAAATACTTCTTCATCCTGATATCGGGAATATCGGCTGCCCAGCGGACGAAGTGGTCCACCGCTTTCTGCGGGCGATAAGCATCGTAAATCTTTAACCTGTAGCCCATTTTGATGGCATCGTCGCTGACAGCTTTGAGGCTGTCGGCGGCTCTTTTGGTGAGAAGGGCGGTGGGCTGGAGATATCCGTCAATGCGGTCCCCGACAAAGTTGTAAGTCCCGTAATACCTGATCTCGAGAATGGCGTCCGGAACCACATCCGCTATGTTTACAAATTGGCTTGAGTCCTCCTCCGGAGTGACAGCGATACTCTTTGGCGCGGAGCACGCCGCTGAGATAACCAAGGCAAGGGCCATGAGGAGACCCTTGCCTTTTAAAGAATTGATATTCATTTATTTCTCGATTTTATAAGTGCCGGGACCATACTCCTTGACCTCGGTCTCGCCAGGCAAAGTGACAGATGCATTTGCCCCTTCGGGAACTGTGAACTCCCAGATCCACTTGTCACCCTCGTACTTCCAGGCACTCTTGATCAGTCCGGCGGCGGAATTGAACTCAGCATCAACGCTACCGAGCCTCTTATCGGGAACGGGTTTCATGATGATGTGCTTGAAGCCAGGATTGGCGGGATCCGACGCTATACCGGCCGCAGTCTCCCAAATCCACTCACAGACGGCTCCGTAGGCGTAGTGGTTGAAACTGTTCATGCCGCTGGGCCCCATTCCGGACTCGATAGTGTAGCTGTTCCAACGCTCCCAGATCGTGGTGGCGCCGTTGTCTACTGAATAGAGCCAGCTGGGATTCTTCCTTTGGAAGAGAAGGGTGTAGGCGATGTCGACCATGCCGTTCTCGGTCAGGGTGGCCATCAGGATTGATGTGCCGAGGAATCCGGTCTGGAGGCAGTCTCCGTGATCCTTGAAGTTCTGGCGAAGCCTCGCGATCATGTCTTCCTTGGCCTTGCCTTCGACGAGATTATTTTTGAGGGCGAACAGGGCAGGAGTCTGCATCGTGTTGAGGATCTCGGTCTTGAAGGTACCGTCGGGCTTCAGGAAGTTCTTTTTCATATATTCCTTGGCATCCTGAGCCATCGCCTTATACTTGGCGGCATCCCTGCCGGTCGCGGCGGCCATGTCGGCCATCATGTCGGCGTCGATCGCCCAGTAGCAAGCGCTCAAATAGTTCCAATAAACGATAGCCTCGGGGCGGCGGACGGTCTTCCCGGATTTATCAGTCATGTTGATTCCGCCTCCGCAGCTCTCAAGCGGCTCGTAGCTGAGCCAGTCGGCCCACTGGTAGTTGCCGTTCTCGGCGGCGTGTGTGGCATGATCGTACTTGGTGTCATTGACATAGTTGATGAACTTGTCCATGGCATCCCAGTTCTCATCGATTATCTTATTGTCTCCGAACTGTTTCCACACTGTCCAAGGGACAATGACTCCGGCGTCAGCCCAGCCGAGACGCATCATCTCGTTGCCATATTGCGCCCTGGGGGAGACTCCGGGGAAACCACCGGCCTCACTCTGTGAGTCCCTCACGTCGCGGGTCCATTTGTGGAAGAATCCGTCGGTGTTGGCAAAGAAGGTTCCGGTCTCTGTGAATACCTGTGTGTCGGCCATCCATCCGAGCCTTTCATTACGCTGAGGGCAATCGGTAGGGACAGAGAGATAGTTGGATCTCTGACCCCAGATGGTGTTGGAAATGAGTTTGTTGATTAGGTCGTTTCCGGTCGTTATCTTTCCGGTCTCAAGACTCTCGGCGATAGATGTGACAGGAATAGATTCGATTGACTTGATAGTGACCTCATCAGTCGCGGTGATAGAGACAAGCCTGTAACCGAAGAAAGTACGTACTGGGGTGAAATCGGCGAAGTCCTTTGTGTCCGCGAAGGTGTACATGAGCCTGATGTTATTCTCGCTCACACGAAGATTCCTTCTGTGGCAGCTTCCCTCAGGGCCGTCCATTCCGCGGCTCTTGGCTCCGTTGCCGTCGTTGAGCAGCTCGGAAGGCAGGCAGGTAAGTACGGTACCACCCTTGGCTTTGAATACGAAGTGTGGGACAGCGGCGGCATTCTGGCCGAAGTCAACGACCAGAGTCTCGCCGGGCTTGACAGTCATCGTCTCTCCGGCGGCGAACTCCTTCTTGATTATGACCTTGCCATAGTCCTCATCGGTGTCTCCCTCGACACCTTCCCATGTATATGCCTTGACAGGGGAGAGGGCGATGTCTTTGCGGAGATATATTTCAGCGCCTTCGGAGGGCAGGATCTCTCCATTGAACTCATTATTGACCTCTGGGGTGGTAAGCTTATCAAGCGTCTCATATCCAGGAAGTTCCCTGGCGTCGTAATCCTCTCCGTCGAATATTGAAGCATGCTTCACGGGACCTGCGATTCCTGCTTTCCAGTTCTCGGTATCAGTGCCATAAAGCTTCTTGGATCCGTCAGCGTAAGTGACCTCGAGGACGCCCCTGAAAGCGCATTTCTTTCCGATAACGTTGTCCATTCCACCAGGGGTTATGATCTTGTCAGCCCACCATCCGGGAGTGACCTGGGCGGCAAGGATATTCTCCGCGCCTGCATTGGTCTTGAAGGCAGCGGTCACATCGTAGGTGAAGGAACGCTTTGTCTTGGCGTAGTGGGTGAATCCAGGCTTGAGGATCTCCTCACCTATAGGGGCTCCGTTGACATAGATCTCGAAAACGCCGAGACCTGTGGTCATCCATTTGGCGTTAACCACCTTGCCCTCATTCTTGAGAGTGCTGACAAACCAGCTGGCTCCATCAGACGACCTGTCGTCGTCATTTTCTACGGCGACTTGGGCGTCAACCGCTGATATCCATTCGGACTGGTTCCATGCTGAGGCGTCGAGCGCGTCGGTTTTCTGAACTGTCATCGTGCCCTTGGAGGAGCATCCTGCCATGATGAAGGCGATCGCCACGGCAGCCATGATCAATGATAATCTTGTTCTCTCTTTCATCGGTTTATGTTTTTGATGTTATTCTGCATGTAGATCAAACAAAATTAATAATAACTAGCCTATAAAACAAGAGGATGACCGTTTCCGGCCATCCTCTCTGATAATTGTGTATTCCAGACTACTGAACCTTCTTGGCCCAGAAGAGAGTGTAGTAAGCGGAGTCGTTGTCGACCTGAGCAGCAGCGGCCTTGTAGTTGTCATTGTTGTTGGCAATCTCAGTCGCGGGGTACTTAACCCTCTGGGTCACTGTAGGATAACCATTGTTGTCCTTCTCATCAGCGGGGAAGTAGAGCTTCGGATAACCGGTACGGCGGATATCAGTCCAAGCCTGTGTGGCCTGCTTGATGTTGAAGTTGATCCACTTCTCGGTCATGATACCCTCGAGCTTGTTGGAATAAGCGTCCCAAACCTTATTGGCATACGCCTCGATGTCGCTGTCAGCGGGCATCTCCTCAGCCTTGAAGTCATCAGCCTGATCCGAATAGATGGCCAAGCGGGTCTGATCACTCTCCTTGTTCTCCCTGTAGTAGAACTTGATGGAGCAAGCTACACCGTTCTTGAAAGCCTGCTCAGCATTACCGCTGGCATATCCCTGCTGGTAAGCCTCGGCGAGGAGGAACCAGGTCTCGGCCGCGGTCATGATAGGGCTGCGGGCGAAGCTGTTGGATGTGAAGGTGTAACCGTTGAGACGAGCATAGTAACGTGTGGCCTCGGTGTTGTGGTTGCTTCCACCACGAATATTCTGCTGGTCAGTTGTTTCCGAGGTGCTGCGTCCATAATACTCACCGGCCTTGTAGCTGACGTCATTAGCGTCGGTAGCGGTGTAGTCATTCTTGGTCGGAGCATAGAAGACCTGCAGACGGGGATCGTTCTCTCCAGTGATCTGCATGGCATCAATCAGCGCCTGGCTGGCGGTGTTGTTGATGTCCTTCCAAGAGTCACGGCTTTC
>JAEEGK010024501.1_pt1 | contig 12501 bp, 12 predicted proteins | sample 8958771 | NCBI WGS metagenome assembly JAEEGK01 (sample SAMN16246547, study PRJNA631951) | gut metagenome | biome: gut microbiome; feature: rumen; material: SC-attached | host: Bos | place: Iran: Karaj | collected 2018-10 | reverse complement strand
ATATTGGAAATACAACCCTTCCTTTAAAGAAATCGTATACTGTATCCCCAGCAATAGTAACTAAGCCAAGTGATTCAAGCAAGTCTGCATTATATCCCTTATTATGAAGCAATTTAAAAAGATCATCTTTGTTGTCTAACGCAAGGCCGATTTGAAATTCATTAATGATCTTGTCATCTATTTTTCTAATCTTTAAATACTTTTTAGCTTCAATACCACTTGTTGTATTTAAATTATTTTGAAAAAACATTGTTGCAAGATTCAAAATTTCATGTTCCTTTTTATTCTTATCTATCCTTGGAATCGTATATTCATTTTTTAAATGATAATCAATTTTATCAGCAATTATTTTTACAGCTTCAACAAATGAAACTTTTTCATAGTTTTGAACAAAAGTAAATACATTACCACCTTCACCACAAGCAAAGCACTTATAAATCTGTCTTGAAACAGATATAGACATACTTGGTGAATGATCATTATGGAAAGGACAAACACATACATAGTCTTTACCCTTTTTAATAACTTCAATGCCATAACTTGATATTATATCTACTATATTAGCTTTAGATCTTATATCATTTAACTCTTCATTGTCTACATAAGCCATAAAAACATCCCTCACTTATATATATTATAGGTATGTGCCCAATTTCCTTTATTTTTAACGAAAAAAATGCAAAAAATTTAATTTTTGCACTTAAATTTGACACAATTTTACACTTTTTGTCTATTTTTAACTCTAATTTTATTAATTATTATTCCAACTATTATTATTAATAATGCAATAAATATAACATAAAATATTACTTGACTATTATCTACACTCTTGTCATTTTCTTTACTCTCAGAGTACACTAAAGCACCCTTATTATCACTGTCAACTCCTATATTCATAGCAAGTAATGTATTATCTTCTATTTTTTGACTATTTTCAGGCATTTTAACAGCTTTTTTACTATTATTTATAGATTTAGTTGTTTTTCTATTATTTACGTCTATAACACTCTCTTTTTTGTCTTCTATTATAATGGGTATTTCTTCTTTAATTGGTATTTCTTCAACAATAGATTCTTCTTCATTTATAGGTATTTCTTCAATAATTGGTTCTTCTTTAATTGTTTCATCAATAACTGGTTCTTTTTCTATAACTGGTTGTTCTATAACTGATTGTTCTTCCCTGATTGGCTCTTCTATAATAGTTTCTTCTATAATCGGCTCTTCTTTTTTTATAAACTCATTAACTAATACTAAATCTATATCATCTTGTACATCTAAATCATATTTATCTATCTTAATATAATCTCCTTCTACAGTCTCTTGTCTAATAAAATACTTACCTGATAATGCATTAAACATCGTTTTACCATAATGATTAGTTTTTAAACACTCCATTTGCAAATATTTATAATCATACAAGCATAATAAAGTATTTCTAACCAGATTATTATCTTCATCAATTACTTTAACATTTATATCATACTCCGTACCAATTACCAATTCTCTTTTTGCACTAACATTATTAATAGATAATATCATAATAAAAATAATAAATAATAAATTAAATAAAATTACCTTTAACAATAAGCATAAAGTGCTTGTTGATTTTCTTTTATTCCTTGTAAAATTACATTATATGGTACTTTATGAGGATAAATAGGAAATTCATTATTTTTTTTTTGAAAATCTTTTTCAATTAAATTAGGAATTAATTCTTTAACATGATCTTTTTTTAACTTTTTAAATCTTGGAGGTTCAATTTTATTTTTTTTTACATTTTGATGTTTTAAATTATTTTTAGAAAAAATAATATCAAGTGCATTATCTTGATTATTTTTTTTATAATTAGTTCTTCTTAAACTTCTGTAATTATTTTTATAATTAGAATTATCATTTTTTAAAAGAGAAGTAACATTAAAAGAAAAATTCGGTTGAGTAACTTTTTTACTATGAGGACGAGGATTTTTAGTTTTTTCTTCTTGTTCTTCTCTTAATTTACATCTATTACTTCTTATTTGAAAAGTATTTTCAAAAGTATTTGTCAAAGAAAAATTATCATGAGGAGTAAAATTTCTATTTACATGATTTTTTTCTGGTTTAAATTTATTTCTTTTAATATATTCTTCTAATAATGTTGGTTTTTTTGGATGAGTTTTTATTTCATTTAAATTCTCATTCATATTAAATATGTCATTTCCCTTTTTAAATTTATGTTTTATTACATGTAATTTTTGCTTCGAATCTCTATACGTTTTCTGGAATTGTCTATATTGTATTAATTTTTTAATTTATTACTCGGAATTAAATCGTGGCCTTTGTGACATTTTTCTCTATTATTATTTTTTATTTACTTATTTATTATTTTTTGATATTTATTTTAATATTGGATTTTTTGTTTTTGAAAATTTATACAATTTTTTTATGTGAATTTATTACTTTTTAAAATTATAAGTTTAGTTAAATAATAAATGTGTTGTAATAATTATTATTTATTGTATATATGAAATGTCATAAAACTAGAAAATAAATTTGTATTTTCAATATCCAAAAATTAAACATATTCAAATTTTATATAATATTATATTATAAATTCTCTAATAAAATTTCTTTTTATTTTATTTTTTTATTTATACAATACTTTTTAAATTTGATTCCATTAAAATTTCAACAAAAATGGATTTAACAATTAATGAAAAAAAAAATTTAGTATCTTCAAAATCTTTCATAGCTTCATCAAAATATCAAAATAATATAATATTTAATAGTAATTATACAACTAAACAAAATAAAAACGACATTTCAATTTTAATTGAAAAAATAAATTATTTTCTAGACATTCAAGAAGAACTAAAAAAATCAATAAATAAAATTCCTTCAGTAGAAAGTTATATAATAAATGATATTGAAAATTATAAATATGAAATAATAGAATATTTCAGTGAAATAGTAAATCAAATAGAAAAATTGAAAGATGATTTATCAAAAGGAAATGAAGACATAAAAACCAAATTTGATTTATTTTTAAAAGAACAAGCAAAATTTATTAAAAATAATTCATCAATAGCAGATAAAGAAGTTGAAATATATAAAAATTTATTAGAATATTATATTCATAGAGAAAAAACTAATGAAAACTATCATTTTTTTAAAGACATAATATCAAAATTTAATGCAATAAATCAAGAAATAATAAAAATTTTAAAAGATAATAATATAAAAGAAACAAACAAGATTGATATAAATGAATTAACAGAAATAGAAATATTAAAAACTAAAATAAATATTTTAGAATCACATTTAAAAGCAAAAACATCTCCTATTCAAAATTATAAAAGTAAAATTCCAAAAGCATCTTCAACAAAAAGTTTTAATAGAAGTGTTTCAACAGGAAGAAATAGAGAAAATAAAAATAAAACATTAAATGAACTTCAGCTTCAAATATATTCAAAAGATAAAGAAATTTCATATTTAAATCAACATATATTTACTATTCAATCTAAAGCAGATGAAGAAATAAAAATGATAAAAGATAAAATTTATAAATTACAAACTGCTTTACAGAAATTAACATCTGAAATTACTAATTATTCTTTAATTAATACTACTTTAGAAAAAGAAAATGAAAAATTAATGAATGAAATAAAATATTTAAAAAATAAAAAAAGATTTCTTTCTTCATCAAATGAAAGATTAGACACTCATCAAAGAAATAACAGTATGAAAAATATTCATTCTAGTACTGAAACATATTTTCAACAAAAATATTGTTTTAAAACTCCAAAAATAATTAAAGTTAATAAAAGTAAATATGATTCAGAAAGTAATAATATAATTAGTGATAAGAAAAGTGATTCAAATTTTAATAAAAGTTTAAATTTATCTGAATTAAAAAACATTGATTCTGAAAGTGAAATTAATATTTTACAAAAAATGAATTCATCTCCTATAACTGAAGTTTACGACAAAAGAAGTAATAATTATACATTATTTAGTAACTCCAAAAACAAAAATTCTATTAAAAATGGAATTAAAAAAAAATCAAACAAAAAAAAATAAAAAAAAAGTTAAAAAAGAAAAATTTAAATTTTATTATTTAATAAATATATTATTTTAATAATAATTAGTTATAAAATTAATTTTGAAAAATTGAAAATAATAAACTTATAGACATCAAGGACATTAATGATTTTTTTTTTTTCATAAAAAATTGAAAAAAAAAAATGAGTGAAGTAACAGGAACTAGTTCACCAAATCTAACAAGTCCAAAAACTTCTTGTTTAAGAAAACAAGATAATCTTAATCAACAACTTAGAAGAGTTAACCATGTTTTAAATTCTAATATTTCTATTTCTTTATTAAATTTAATTTCCCAGAATAAATTAAAAAAAAATTATAAAGAAATATTAAAAAAACAAAAAAATTTAATATTCAATGCAAAAGAATTACCAAAAATTAGCCTTGGCGACTTTATTTATAGGATAACATATTATTCTAAAATGGATGATGCAAGTTTAATTTCTGCTTTAATTATCTTAGATAGATTTTGTAAAAAACAAAAAATTATTTTAACTGAGTTTAATGTACATAGATTACTTTTTGTGAGTGTACTTATTGCAATTAAATCTTATGAAGATAAATATTTCACAAATACTTTTTATGCTAAGATTTGTGGGATTCAAACTTCTGTTTTAAATAAGTTAGAATATGAATTTATTTGTAGTTTAGATTTTAAGATTTATATAGAAAAATCTTTATATAACAAATATCAAGATTTATTATTAAATTCTCAAGAATAGATAATGGATATTTAAATTATATTATTAATTTTAAATATCATTTATTCAGTATTTTATTCTCTTTTTTGAATTTTTCAAGGTAATTAGTAAAGAATTTTTAATGTTTATATTTTTATAATATCAAATTATAAAGTGATAAAAAGTTATTTATAGTGTTTTCTTAATATTTGAATCATTTTATCATAATTTTTAATGAAACTTTTAATTATTTATAAATTATATTAATATATCTTTATTTGTTTTTATAAATATTATAGAATAAACAATATATAATTTTAAAAAGAATATGATATTATTATTTGTATTAAAACTTGAATTTAAATTATTTTCTTTTTAAATCATTTTTTTTATTTTTTATAAAATTATAAATCCATTATGGTATGTGCAAATTGAATTCTTATATTTCCAGGATAATAAACAATAAATTGATTGTTAAGAATAAATAAATTTTAATCAAGTATTTTTTTTTAAAATAAAGCAACATACTATTTTATAATAGGAAACTTATGAATTTTTTTCAAATTCCTTGGTCTGAATTCTTTACATATATTAAATCATTCTTTTTAATATAATTTTCTATTATTTAGCTCATTTCAACACATTTAAGATTCAATTCAGAGATTGAAATTTATTAAACTTTTTAAGTATACATTTTTAATGCTTTTTAATTGGATTTATTTTTCCTATATTTGCCATAATAGTTTCATCAATATATTCTTTTAAAAAAACCTTAAATAAAAGTATTCTAAACCTTTAATGGATTCTATTCTTAGGACACCACAGTTCATTGAGCTATCAGAAATAAATTTTTGCAATTTTTGAAATTATAAGATTATGGAATAAAACTTATTTTTCGATGAGATAATAATTTATAAATATATTTATTTCACTTCCATTTATTAATTTTTATATTGAATTTTGATATTTTATTTAATTTATCTGATACAATTTTAGAATTATTTTTTATATTTTTATTTCATATTTCTTTTTTTTACAATTGAAAATTTCTTGAAAAACTAAAATAATATTATAAAGAACAAAGATATAGTTTGTAGATGTTATTTAATAATGAAACATCTATTTTCAAATACTAAACATCATTTATAATATTTATCATTATATATTTAAATTCAAATATAAATTAACCATTTTAAAGTATATAAAAAGATTAAATGGGATGTGCATCATCAAGAGAAAAAATAGAATCAAGAATGCTGATATTAAAATTAAAGAGAATAGAGATAAAACAAGAAAGAGAAGAAAGAATAAAAGCATTAGAAAAATTAACAGGCAAAGAAATTAAAAGAAAATCAGTTCCAGATTATATTGAAAAAAAAAAAGATGGGAATGACGACATGGACAGTGAAAAAAATTCTGATATTAATACAATTGTAAATCAAAATGAAAACATCATTTTGAATAAAAATAGACACTTTAATTTTGATGAGGATAATTTAAAAGAAAGAGAAAGTGATAATTATGAAAATAACAAGAAATCCTTTAATGAAAGTGAAAGTGATTCTAATTATGAAAATGAAGAAAGTTTAAGTAGTGAAAAAAAAGAAATTGAAAATATATCTTCTGAGAATATCTAAAATAGAATTATTTACATTAGTTTTCAAATTATTTTAATGTAAATAATTTAAAGATACGTATAAAAAGTGGTTATATCATATTTATGTATTTTTATATATGCAATAAATTTTATTAATAAAAAACTTTTATACAAATTTATTAATCTTTAATTTTACTTTCAATAATTATATATTATATATCAAAAATAATAATTAAAATGGTATCTCTAGATTAATTCTAAGAGAAATAAAAAAAATAATTAAAATTTTACTAAAAATATAATGCATAAAATAAAATAAAAGAAAACATATAAATAAAAAAATTAAAAAACGAAAAAAATAAAAAAAAAAAAACCCCTCTTAAAAAAATAAAAATAATTCTAGAATTCAAAATTTAAACCTAAAATAAATAAAAAATAAAATAATAGAAAAACATATTAGAAAAAAAAAATGGTTCTCCTCCATTTTAAAATTGCAGAAAAAAACCAATTTATATACTCAGTACCAGCTACAACTCCAATAACAGATATAATAAAGGGAGCAGTAGAAATAAACAACCTTCGTTGTAAAATAGATACATTATGCATGGTAACAGAAGAGTTAATAAAGCATGGTCCATTAAAGCCAGAAGAATATCGTGGATTAAAAGAGACAGAAAATTTAGATGAAAATATAGAACCTCAATATCGAGCAAAAAAAACTCCTTTTCCTGAAAAAGTAGGAACAAAATATAATGAAGATAAAACAAATCAAAGAACAGGATGGATATTAGAAGATGATATAAATAAGAAAATAATGGAAGCTGTAAAAGAAGCAAAGGAATATTTAGACCCAAAAAGAGCTGAAAGTAGGAAAATAACAACTGCAGATGAATTAAATAAATTAATTCAATTAATGTATGGTGGAGTTATGATTGGATATCCTGCTTATCATGGTTTAGGTGAATGGGAACCTTGTAGAGTAATATTTGAAGATAAAAGTGATATTTTAAAAAAAGATGAACCTAATCAAGATTATTTTCAATTTGATACTACTTGTTTATGGTATGCTGGTAAAGAATTAGAAAGAGGAAAATTATTAAGTGATTATATTGGGAAAAATGAAAAAACTAAAGTAGTTGTTAAATTCACTAAAAAAGGATCTGGAGCCCCTGTTAGGGAACCACTTATTGATAAGGAAACTCATTCTAAAATGCTACAATATTATTATAAGAAACAAGAAGAAGAAAAAAAATTACAAAATGAAAATGAAGATAGTTATTTAGATTCACAATGGGCTGATCCCAAACAAATGGAAAAACAATTATATATGAATGGAGATATTAAGTGGAAATATCATTAAAATTTTTTTTTCCATATTTTTTTTCTTTTTTTTCTGTTTTTATTTGGAATTTTTAATTGATTTGAATTGTTTTTTTTTATTTTTTTTATATTTTTATTATAATATATTTTAAAGAAAATAAAGGATTATTTTAGAATAAAATTAATAGAAATTATTTTTTATATTTATTCTTCATCATATCTTCTAAGTTGCATTTTCTTTCTTTTGTTCTTTTCAATATCTTCTAAAAATTTACTATGATCACTAAGTATACAATATTGGCATTTTCTTTCAGGACTTTTTCCACTAAGTTTATGAACATGTTTATTTTGTTCTTGATTATCCATTTGACTTAAAGCAAGACAATTTTTAGTAGGTAATTTTTTATTTGTAGGAGAAATTTTAAGAATAATTTTTTCTTTTGCTTGTTCATTTTTTTCTATTTGTTTTTTAAGAATTTCTTCATTTTTATTAACATTAAAATTTTTTTTTTGTTTTTGAACTCCCATTCCAGCTCTATAATAAGGATCATAATTAACATAACCTTTATTAGTAATAAATCCTTTTTTTAATAATTCATTTTGAATATATTTACTTCCAAAGAAACCATGAAGATTATAATCAAATAAAGGAACATAATATTTCATTTTTGATTTTTCAGCGTTTAAACAATCTAAAACAAATTTATTTTCCAAATCATTTAATTCAAATTTTTTAATATAATCATCTAATTCTTTTTTATCTAATCTAACAATATAATATTTAGAATTTAAAGTAATAGGATAACCATTTACATTTAATTCAAGTACTCTTTTTAATAATTCACATCCACTCATATAACTAGGATATAAATCTTTAATTCCTTTTTCTTTATTATTATTTGAGCAAAATCTTCCTAATAAACCACCATAAAAAACACTTTTATAAAAATCTCTATTATTAGGATCTCTTAATGTATTTTTATATTCTCCTATTTTATCTACATTTTGAGGAGTAATTTTTGGATAAGGTTTAATATCATAAATCATTTTTAATGCTTTACCATCATTTGGAACTTCTATTATTGATATTTTACTAAAATTTTCATCTAAAAAAAATCCCACTTTTGAACATGTTATACTTAATGCACCTCTACATGCTATTGATTGAATATAATAATCTTCTATATCTTCTTTTTTTATTTCTTCATCTTTTTTTTGCTTTGTTTGATATTTATTTGAATGTTGATTATAATTTTTAACTGCATCATTTATATCTGAGATTGTAGTATCTGTTAATAAATATATTCTGTTTAAAATCGACATTTCTTCTGATGAAAAATTTTGAGTTGTATCTGAAAAATTTATTATTATATTTGCATTATATGATGATTTTAATTTATTAATAAAATCAATAAAATCATCTAATTGTTCAATTTCTATTATATCATGAATAAAACTTATAAAATAATTATATTGTTTACTTCTTAAAAATATTTTATCAAATATAGTTTTTTGTTCATCTTCTTCTTCTTGATTTTGATTATTTTTATTATAATCATTAGGATTTTGTAATTTTTTTCCAGAATTACTTGTTTTTTGAGCTTTTGATTCTTTTTCTAAATAATGTTCTCCTGAATCTGTTCCAGTTCCAATTTCAATTGATTTACTTTCTCCATATGATTTATTTATTATTGTTAATGTTATTGGATTATGTTTTCCTTCAAATAAAGGCCTTTTTTTAACATTAAAATTATATCTTTTATTTACTTTATTAAATAATTCTTCAAATTCTTTTTCTTCTAATGTAAAAATAGGAGTTTCATATGCAATATATTCTATGTTTAATTTATTATTATCATTTAAACTTCTATTCATAAATAATAATGTATTTATTTCTTGATTTTTTGTATTTATTTCTATTTGATTCAATAAATTTGGATTTTGTATTAAAAAAGAATAATCCTGAAGTTGACTTAAATCTCCTATATTTTCAATTCCTAGAAGTATTAATTCTTCATTTGTTAATTCAATTTTATATTCTATATCATAATGACCCATTCCTAAAATTGTAATTTCTGCTTCATTTGAGGTTTTCTTTGCTTGCTTTTTTTTGTTGTTTTTCATTTTATATTATACAGATTTAATTATATTTTAAATTATATTAAATAATTATCTAATTTCGGTTTCATTTAATGAATTATAATTCAATTTCATTTTATTTATATTAAAATTATGTAATTTATTTTCTCAAAAGAATATTTCCTAAAACACCATCGTTTTATAAAATTTTAAATTTGTAAATTTTTCTTCCTTGAAATTCCATTATTTAGAAATCATTAAATAAATTACTAAATTCAAAAAATAAAAAGAACCTTTTCATTATCTTTTCTAGGCACTGAATTATGAAAATATGTTTTATGAACATAAAATGAAGTATTATTCACTTCTAAATTTTTCCTATTCATTCTTACTTTTATATATTTATATTATTTGCTTTTACTTTTTTTTTAAATGTTTTATTAATTTCTTTATTTAAAGCTTCATCTTCAAAAATATTAATTTTTGAAATTTGAATAAAATCTGAAATTAGGGTTCCTTTTAAATTTAAGTATTTCATTGATTTTTATAAAATTAAATTATTCATTGTTTGTTATTTTATTTTTAATTCATAATAATTATTTTATTTAAAATTTATAACATTTATAATAATATAATTGTAAAATTATTCTAACAGAAATAAATAAAAAATTAAAAGAAAAAAAAACTCTTTGAATTAACGCTTATTAATTCTTCTAATAAAATTATAAGTAAATGTATATATAATATTATGTTTTAAATTAATTGAAGAATTATAAGATAAACTAATTTTTTAAAAATACTTATTTATCATATTAGAAAACAAATTGTCATAAATAAAGTTATTTGTAATCATTTTTTATAATTTTATAAATAATCAAACAATTTTTTTAATTAAATTGAATCAATTATTTCTAAATTTCTATATTAATAATATCAAGATTATTACTTAAAACAAAAACATCATTCAAAGGAACTTGGAATGAAAATCTTTCATATTTTTTTTGGAAAAGTTGGAAAGGTATTGGGAAATTTAGAAAAATGTAATTGTTTTATACACAAAGTATTAATAGTAGAAGTAATACTTATTAAGATGATAGATGAACAATTGTTCTTATTTTTTTATGGCAAATTTTATAAAGTAATACTTTTTTCATGCTTTTATCACCCAAAAATATTTTGAATGATTTTATAATATTCAATGAAATTAATTAATCATAGGAAGGATAAAAATTTTATAAAGTAAATTGAATTAAATTTTATTCTAAATCATTATAATAAGTTTTTCTCCCACCAATTCCTGCTTTACAATAAGCAACTGCCCATTCACCTGCTTTTGCAATAGTTCTTTTTTGTTCATTTGATGATAAAAATCCTCCTTTACATGTAGCAGAATGTCTTTTAGTTTTATGCCAATACATTGAAATAACATAACCACCTTGAATATTGGATATGAAACGAGCTTTCCCATTTTCAAGAATAGTATCTCTAAAATTACCTTGAACTACTTCATAACTTAATTTTTCTGCTAATTTTTCCTTTAGATAGCTAAGTGCTGCTGATCCTGCCTCTTTTAATATAAATCCTCCTACTGCAGCTAATGATATAGAACATAATGATAAGGTTATTAATAATGATATAATTATTATCTTTTTCATTTTTTTTTATTATTTATATTATTGATATTTATATATTTGTTTTTTTATACAATTAAATAATAAATTTAATCAAAGATTTTTTCAATGATATATGTTGGTGAAGTTTATTAAAATTATAAAAAACAAATTTGATTTTTGAATAAAAAAATAAATTTTATTCTAAATTATTATAAAAAGTTTTTCTCCCACTTACTCCAGCTTTACAATATGCAACAGCATATTCTCCTGCATTAGCAATAACTCTTTTTTGTCCACCACCAAATAATCCTCCATCACAAGTAGCAGAATGTTTTTTAGTTTTATGCCAATAAAGAGAAAAAACATATCCATCTTTAATATTTGAAACCCAATGAGCTCTTCCATTTTCAAGAAAAGAATCTCTCATATAACCTTGAGTTACTCTATAATGAATTTTATCAAATATTTTTTCACAAATTAATCCTATAGCATAACTTGCTGCAGCTTTAAGTATAAATCCTCCAACTACTGCTAAGGTAACTGATTGGAGATTTACTTCATCTTTATTGATTTTATATTTTAATTTTTCATCAAATTCTCTTACTTCTTCACATAATGTTAAAGAGATTAAAAAAATTACCACAATTAATTTTTTCATTTTTTTTTTTTTTTGTAATATTTCTTTTATATTATCTTATTTGTAATAATTATTTATAATTTTTATTAACAAGTAAACAAAAATAAAAAATTTCTTTTTTAATAAATTGAATACCAATATAAATAATAATAAATGAGAATTTTGTTAATTCAAAATACTATTTATAATCAATTAAAAAATATAATGTTAATAATCCTAAAAAGATTGTAATTTTTATCAAAAATAAAATCAATAACTAATTTTTCAGGGTATATTGAAGCTTACTTTTTATATTGAATTAATTAAACATATAGAAGAATGTTTTGTTGATTTTAGGAAAAGATAATATTTGTTACATAAATAAAATGGTGATAGAATTTATATAACAAAAAATTTAAATTCCAAAATAATTATTTCATTAAAAAATTTATTTTATTTTATTTTTCAAAACAATATATTTTGAATGGGGATTGGGGATTGGGGATTGGGGATTGGGGATTG
>JAEEGK010024500.1_pt1 | contig 12502 bp, 13 predicted proteins | sample 8958771 | NCBI WGS metagenome assembly JAEEGK01 (sample SAMN16246547, study PRJNA631951) | gut metagenome | biome: gut microbiome; feature: rumen; material: SC-attached | host: Bos | place: Iran: Karaj | collected 2018-10 | reverse complement strand
CATTTCGCTGGACAGATAGCCTATGTGCTTCTTGATGTCCCAGATGCTCTCTCCGCTGCCCCTGCGCACGTCGAAAAGGGTCATATCGAGAGAGTATGCCTTGGGATTGTCGGCGCACACAAGGCTGAGCAGGGTGCTCTTGCCGCTGCCGTTGGGCCCTGTGACGTTCCAGGCCTCGCCCCTGCGTACCGTCCAGTCAAGTCCGCTGAAGACTGTCCTGTCCCCGTAAGAAATTGAAACATTCCTCATAACCACGGCATTCTCGTAAGAGACTTCCTTGCGGCCGCAGAACGGCAGCTGCGGCACCTCCGGCACATCTTCCTGCATTGCAGACGCGGCTGTCAAGGCCTCGCTGCGGGTATATCTGGGAGAGCAGACACCGTCCTTGAGAAAATATACGTGTGTCACCAGCCGCGGCACCATCCCGATGTCGGTAAAAGTCATAATGAAACTGACGCCCAGACGGTCAGACACAAGTTCCATAAGGCTGCAGAGCAGCTCCCGCGTCTGGGGGTCAAGTCCGATGAAGGGAGCTTCCAGCACCAGGACCTTCGGAGCGGAAAGCAGAGCTTTGGTCAGATGATACCTGCGCAGTTCGCCGGAAGAAAGCACCATCACCGTACGGTCGAGCAGAGGGCTCATACCGAGCAGGTCATATAGCTCCTGACGCCAGTCGTCGCTGACCGCCGGCTCCAGTGCAAGCAGGCTTCTCACCGAGACGCCGTTCTCGCGCTCCTGGGCGTGCCAGCGCTGCTGGTAATAGTACGGGAATTCGGTCGTGCCGTATGCTCCGTTGAAACGGACTGTCTTCAGGGCTTTGTAGGTCTCGCTGCCGAGATTGTGTCTGAGGGTTCCTTCCCTGAGGTAGAAACCGCCCGAAAGCATCGAAACAAGGGTGCTCTTGCCGCTGCCGTTGTCGCCCACAAGAGCTATATGCTCGCCTTGTGACAACTCAAAATCGACGGGGGCAGCCAGTCTTCTGAAAGGATTGGAGATTACTGCGGAACTCAGACGGATGAGGGGAGTCATAGCACTAAACGAAGCGTCCGTCTCGCATTTCAAGGCAGCGGTCGCTCAGACGGGCAAGGTCGCGGTCGTGGGTAACGATGACGAAGGTCACGCCGTGGGTGTCGCGGATCTTGAAGAACAGGTTGTGCAGCTCTTCACGGGTCTTGCTGTCCAGATTGCCCGAAGGCTCGTCGGCGAATATCACAGAGGGAGAATTGACCAGCGCACGGGCAACCGCCACGCGCTGCTGTTCGCCTCCGGAAAGCTGGGAAGGCTTGTGGTCGAGCCTCTCCCCGAGCCCGAGTTCTTCAAGCAGGGCTGCTGCCTGGTCGGGATCCCTGCGGCCGGCGATCATAGCCGGAATCATCACGTTTTCCTTGGCGGTGAACTCCGGCAGCAGATGGTGGAACTGGAAGACGAATCCGATCTTGCGGTTGCGGAAGGCCGACAGTTCCTTGCTGCCGAGGTGCAGCACGTCCACCCCGTCGATGGACAGCGAACCCGCGTCCGGGGTGGAAAGGGTCCCCAATATCTGGAGCAAGGTGGACTTGCCGGCGCCCGACGCGCCCATGATGGACACGACTTCCGCCTCCGAGGCGCTGAAGTCTATCCCTTTGAGTACCTTCAAGTTGCCGAAGGATTTTTCGATGTTCTTTGCTTCGATGATCATGGCAGTCCAAAGATAGAAAAAATCCTTCGAATATTTGGCGGTTTTCCGAAAGGGCCGTACATTTGCAGTCCTTTCGCGGGGGCCCGGTCCTGTTCTGGCGGGCGTTGCGCGGGAGTTTTTTCGGGAGTTGGCGCAGTTGGTAGCGCACCTGGTTTGGGACCAGGGGGTCGAGTGTTCGAGTCACTTACTCCCGACGGGAAAGCGGGGGTTCACTGGTCGGTGAACCCCCGCTTTCTGAGTATTGTCAAGTTTTATTCGTTGGTATTCTCGGACTGACGGCCGAAGCCCGGGCCACGGAAACCGCCTTCGCGTCCGCCGGGACGGCCACCCTGGCCGGGACCGCGGAATCCGCCTTCACGACCGCCGGGACGGCCACCCTCATGCACGCCGGCACCGCCTTCGCCGCGATGGCCCTGCATGTTCTGGAACTGCATCTTGCGGAACTTCTCCTCGCTGATGTACAGCTTCGCCACTTTGGTGGCCGGAAGCACCTTCAGGAACTCGGGCAGATACTCCTCGTCCAGCTGGGCGGGGACCTTGGAAGCCTTCAGATACGCTTTCAACAGAGCGGAAACCTCCTTGTCGCCCTTGCCTTCCTTGATGGCGGCGGTCAGGGCGCGGTAGGCTTCGCGGGTCTCCTTGAAAGCCGCATCCTTCTCCTCCTGGGCCTGGTTGTACACCGGCCAGAAAGCCTCCGCCTCAGAGGCGGAAAGGTCGAGTTCGTTGGTCAGGAACGCCACGCGGGCGGCCTTCATCTTCTCCATCCAGCCGGCGCCGCGGTCTCCGCGGTTCTGCCCCTGCTGGTCCTGGGCGGAAAGGTTCGCGGACAGGGACAGCGCCACGACGGCCGCGAGCATCATCATCATCTTTTTCATCTCATTCTAATCGTTTAGGGTCAATAAATTCATATTAAAAGATCGGGGACTGCAGCAGGTAGGCGATCATCTCCTCCTGCTCAGGGTCCACCGCTTGTTCCGTCTCATCCGGATAATAAATATAGGGATCGGTCCGGGGGATCAGGTCGGAAGACGCCATCTGCTCGTAGGTCACGATCTCGACGGCGGACGGGTCGGCCTTGCCTCCGCTTCCGTTGAAGACCCAGACGCCGACGGCGAGCAGCGCTGCGATACCCGTCGCCCAGACCATCGCCGGACGGATCCAGCGACGCTCGGTCCCTTCGGAGGGACGCTGCATCCCGGCATCAGGCGCAGACTCCCGGGGGATGGCCCCCAGGCGCTCCTGCAGCTGATTGAAATACCCTTCGGGCACCGTAAAGGGACGCCGCTTCAGGTCTTCACGCTCCAGTATGTCTCTGTTCTTTTCCATATTGCACTCGTTTAGACAGGCCCCGGCCCGTCAGGTTTAAAATCTTTTGAAAATCACTTCACCCCGTGCTGCAGCAGGTACTCCTTCACCTTCTCGTACGCGAAATGATAGGATGCCTTCAGCGCGCCGACGCTCGTCTCCAGCACCTGGGACATTTCCTCGTAGGGCATTTCCTCGAAATAACGCAGGTTGAAGACCGCCCGCTGCTTCGGCGGCAGTTTCGCAATGGCCCGGGAGAGCAGCCGCTGCGCCTCATCTCCCCGGAAATACGGGTCATTGTCCGTCACGCGCTCCGCCTTCTCCAGCCCCAGCGTGGCCCGCAGAGACTGCTTCCGCAGGAAGTTGAGCGACTCGTTGGTCGCGATCCGGAAGATCCAGGTATACAGCTGCGAATCCCCCCGGAACCCCGGCAGGGCGTTCCAGACCTTGACGAAGATGTCCTGCAGCAGGTCGTCCGTATCCTCGTGGTTGCCCACCAGGCCGCGCACGTGCCAGTAAAGCCGCTCGCTAAGCGACTTCACCAGCTCGCCGAAGGCCCTTTCCCGGTCCCCCGCGCGGTATAGACTCAGTATTTCCTCGTCAGACATCATGCGGTTTTTAGACAAACCCCGTGCCGTAAAGTTTAGCCGAAAAAAGGCTGGCCGGGGTGGGGAAACCGCCTCCGGCCAGCCAAAATATCAGAATCAGCCTATTTCCGGCCCAGCGCCTTCTTGGCGGCCGCCACAATGTGTGCCGCATCCAGGCCGTAAGCCGCGATCAGCTCCTTCGGCGTGCCGGACTGGCCCCAGCGGTCGCCGCCGTTGATGAATTCCATCGGAACGGGGCAGCCCGCCGCCAGCACCGCAGCCACCGCCTCGCCGAGACCGCCGGCAGTGTTGTGCTCCTCGGCGACCACGACGCAGCGCGTCTTACCGGCCGAGGCCAGCAGCGCCGCCTCGTCCAGCGGCTTGATCGTCGCCACATTGATCACTTCAGCGGAAATCCCCTCCGCCTCCAGGGCCTCGGCCGCCTGCAGCGACTCCCAGACCATGTGGCCCGTCGCGATCAGCGTCACGTCCTTGCCCTCATTCATCACATAGGCCTTGCCGATCTCGAACGGCTCGTCCGCGCCCGTGAAATTGGGCCAGGACGGACGTCCGAAACGCAGGTACACAGGGCCGAAGTACTTCGCCGCGGCGATCGTCGCATTCTTCGTCTGGTTGTAGTCGCAGGGGTTGATCACCACCATGCCGGGGATCGCCCGCATCAGCGCGATGTCCTCCATCGTCTGGTGCGTCGCGCCGTCCTCGCCCAGGGTCACGCCCGCGTGGGAAGACGCCAGTTTGACATTCGTGTGCCCGTAACCCACCTCCTGGCGGATCTGGTCATACACGCGTCCGGAGACGAACTCCGCAAAGCTGCCGCAGAACGGGATCTTGCCCGTCAGCGCCAGGCCGGAAGCCACGCCGACCATGTTCGCCTCGGCGATGCCGCACTGGATGAACCTTTCCGGGAACTCCTTGGCGAAGGCGTCCATCTTCAGCGAACCCTTGAGGTCCGCGGTCAGCGCCAGCACCCTTTCATCCTGTTTCCCGGCCTCGAGAAGACCCGCGCCGAAACCGCTGCGGGTGTCGATTTTGCCTGTGTCGATATATTTCTTCATAGCGTGCTTCTGATTTAATAGTCACCCAATGTTTCCTTCAGCTGCGCGAGCGCGGCCTCGACCTCCTCCGGCTTCGGCGCCTTGCCGTGCCACTTGTGCGTACCGGCCATGAAATCGATCCCGTGGCCCATTTCCGTCTTGAAGAGGATCATGGTCGGGCGGTCCGTCACGACGTTCTTTTTCGCCTGGTCGAAGGCGCCCAGGATGGCGTTGAAGTCGTGGCCGTCGGCGATGATGACGTTCCAGCCGAAGGCGTTCCACTTGGAGTCCAGCGCCTCGATGGCGGTGATGGACGTGGTCGGGCCGTCGATCTGCTGGCCGTTCCAGTCGGTCATGGCAATGAGGTTGCCCAGCTTGTGGTGCACCGCCCACATCGCGGCCTCCCAGATCTGGCCCTCCTCGCTCTCGCCGTCGCCGCAGAGCACATAGGCGCGCGTGTCCTCGCCGTCCATTTTCTTGCCCAGGGCGTATCCGGCCGCGCAGCTGAGGCCCTGCCCCAGCGAGCCCGAAGGCTGGAAGACGCCCGGCAGGCCCTTCTCGATCGAAGGGTGGCCCTGCAGGCGGGAGCCGAATTTGCGCAGCGTGCCCAGCTCTTCCACGGGGAAATAGCCGGCGCGCGCGAGCACGGAATACAATACGGGAGCAAGATGTCCGGCCGAAAGGATGAAGACATCCTGGCCCTTAGCGCTGCGGGTCCACGTCTTGGGATCCTGCTTCATCACCTCGAAGTAGAGGGCGGTCATGATGTCCGTGCTGCCCACCGATCCTCCCGGATGCCCGGAACCGGCGGCGCCCACCATCCTGACGATGTCCCTGCGCACCTGCGAAGCGATTTCAGTCAATTTTTCGATGTTTGCCATATTTAATTTAGTTGGTTTTCCAATCATACAAAGCTACGAAAAAAAACGATTATATTTGCAGACGACAAGGTAAAACTGTATGAAACACATACGCAATTTCTGCATCATCGCCCACATCGACCACGGCAAGAGCACGCTGGCTGACCGCCTGCTCGAGCTGACCAGCACCCTGAGCGAGCGGGATATGGAGAATCAGGTCCTCGACGACATGGATCTGGAGCGCGAGAAGGGCATCACGATCAAGAGCCACGCGATCCAGATGGAATATATGTACCACGGGGATCGGTATCTTTTGAACCTGATCGACACTCCCGGGCACGTGGACTTCTCCTACGAGGTCTCCCGTTCCATCGCTTCCTGCGAAGGCGCCCTGCTGGTGGTGGACGCGACCCAAGGCATCCAGGCGCAGACGATCTCCAATCTTTACCTTGCCATCGACCACAACCTGGAGATCATCCCCGTTTTGAATAAGATCGACATGGAAGCCGCCCAGATCGACGTCGTGACCGACCAGATCTGCGACCTGATCGGCTGCTCTCCGGACGATATCTATAAGGTTTCCGCCCGCACGGGCGAAGGCGTCCCGCCCATCCTGGACGCCATCGTGGAGAAGATTCCGGCCCCGGTCGGGGACCCTTCGGCGCCGCTGCAGGCCTTGATATTTGACTCTGTTTTCAACCCTTTCCGCGGGGTCATCGCGTACTTCAAGATCTTCAACGGTTCTTTGAAAAAGGGCGACCACGTCAAGTTCTTCAACACCGGCATGGAATACGAAGCCGACGAGGTCGGTGTGCTGAAACTGCGGCTCCAGCCCCGCGACGAGATCGGCTGCGGAGACGTGGGCTATATCATCTCCGGCATCAAGAGCGCGACCGAGGTCAAGGTGGGTGATACGATCACGCACGCTTCGCCGTCGTGTTCTTCCGCGATCGCGGGTTTCGAAGAGGTCAAGCCTATGGTCTTTGCGGGTATGTATCCCGTCGACGCCTCGAAGTTCGAGGAACTGCGCGCGGTCCTGGAGAAGTTCCAGCTCAACGACGCCTCTTTCGTCTATGAGCCGGAGTCCTCGCTGGCCCTCGGCTCGGGCTTCCGCTGCGGCTTCCTGGGCCTGCTGCACCTGGAGATCGTCCAGGAGCGTTTGTTCCGGGAATTCAATATGGACGTGATCACGACGGTGCCCAACGTGTCGTACAAAGTGTACACGACGCAGGGCGAAGTGATGGACGTCCACAACCCTTCCGGCATGCCCGCCCCGACCCTGATCGACCACATCGAAGAGCCCTATATCCGCGCTCAGATCATCTCCAAGGCCGATTATTTCGGTGCGATCATGAAACTTTGCCTGGACCGTCGCGGGACTTTGGTGGGCCAGCACTTTATCACGGCCGACCGTGTGGAGCTCAATTATGACATGCCGCTGTCCGAGATCGTTTTTGGCTTTTATGACAATTTGAAGACGGTCTCCCGGGGGTACGCGTCGTTCGATTATCACATCACCGGCTACCGTCCCGCCCGCCTGGTCCGCTTGGACATTTTGCTGAACGGCGAGCCCGCCGACGCCCTGTCTTCCCTGATCCACGAGGACAACGCCTACGATTTTGGCCGCAAGATGTGTGTCAAGTTGAAGGACCTGATCCCGCGCCAGCAGTTCGACATCCCCATCCAGGCCGCCATCGGCGCCAAGATCATCGCCCGCGAAACCGTCAAGCAAGTCCGCAAGGACGTCACCGCCAAATGTTACGGCGGCGACATCACCCGCAAACGGAAACTGTTGGAGAAGCAAAAGGAAGGCAAAAAGCGCATGCGCCAGATCGGCACCGTCCAAGTCCCCCAATCCGCCTTCATGGCCGTCCTCAAACTCGACTAATCACCCACGAAGAGTCACCTCCGTCATCTCTCTCGACTAACCCTCCGACATACCCCCAGGACCTGATCCCAGGACCCTATTTTCCCCCTCTCCTCATCCCGACCCCGAAAAGGCCGTGGCAGATAAAGTATTGATAGTCTGCAAGATACGTAATCTATTCAGCCTCAACCGAGAATGAATAAAACCTATAATTCAGTATCTATCAACGACTTATCTGCCACGGCCATCATCTTCGGCGAGGAGTTATCCTCGGACGGGCCCAGGCTTTTGGGCCGGGCCCGGACGGGAGATTACTCCCGCCCGAGACGATACACTGCGCTTTTAACCTCGTTTGCGCGCAGCGCCCGCTCCGCCGGCAACGGCCGCCCGGGGAGGAGGGCCCCCGCACTGAGCCCCCCGGACCCGGGCGTGCCGTAGCCGCCGCGCCTGCTGGTCGCGCGGCGGCGGTGCCATCCGCCGAGGAAAAGCCGTGGCAAACAAACTGCATCTCCACTTCTCTGAGGGGTGGGGTGCGGATGTGAAAAAATGTTCGGGGCGGGATGAAATATTCGTGGCGGTCGGGTGTATAGTATTGGTGAGTATGATTACGAACGAATTGAAAGATAGGGTCTACGGGACCCTTCGCGCCACGGGGCGCGACGGCATTGAGGCCGTCATTGACTACCTTGAGTCCTCCAACTACTTCCGCCGTGGGTGCTACACCCACCACAAGGAGTACGGCGGCCTCGCTCAGCATTCCTTGGAGGTCTATGACCATATGCTCGCCCACGCAGGCGGACTGCCTTCCGACAGCGTCGCCGTCGTGGGACTCTTCCACGACCTCGGCAAGACCGTACGCCGTGACGGCCGCGGCCACGGTTACCGCAGCGTCGCCATCCTTGACCGTCTCGGTTTCGCCCTTACGGACGCCGAGCGTGTCGCTATCGCACGCCACCACGATAGGTCGCCGTACCTTCTGCTCAACCCCCTTAGAGCTCGTCTTACGAGAGCCGACTGCGTCAGCACGGCGGCGTGGAAACACGCCCATCGCGCCTAAGCCCACCGCTGGCAGGCGCGTCCGCTGCAAAGAACCCTGCGGCCAGGACCCCGTCGCAGGCAGCCCAACAAAAAAGGCCGTGGAACGATCTCCACGGCCTTTTTCATATCCCTACTGCAACTCAATCGTGCAGACGCGCCCCGACTTTTCCATCCAATGTCGATTGTGCTCATAGCACCCCTTGTCCTGGCAGACCCATATGATCTTGCAGCGCATGTTGTCCGGGATTACGGGCTCCGGCGCATAGCCGTCCGTCAGGATCAGCAGGCCGTCGTAGTCATTCTCGTGGGCGTAGTCGATGGGCTCCTGGAAGCTCGTCCCTCCGCGCCCGATGGCCACCACCTCCCGCATCACCTTATGCAGGTTCTGAACCACGCGCACCCCGCAGTCGAACTGAATGACGTCGATGGACTCGAAGCCGTAGCGGAAGGCGCTGTTGACCACCCCGTAGAAGTAGCTCAGGCTCTCGCTGGAGATGGACCCGCTGACGTCGATGGCGACCAGCAGGCGCGTGTCGAAGCGGCGGATGGACCCCATGTTCTCGAAGCCCGTGCGGCGGTTTGGACGCATGCGGGTGAGCTTTCGCTTGGAGGAAAGGATGCTGGCGCGGAAGCCGCTGAAGACGTTGCGCCAGTTGATCTTGGCGCGGGTCGAAGCCTTGAGATGCTCGGCGAAAGTGCCGGCCAGCGAGCCCCAGGAGGTGCAGCTTTCGATGACGCCGTTGATCATCGCGACGGTCAGGTCGTCCTCGTCCCAAAGCTCGGAGAGGTCGCGGTTCCTATCGGAAGAACGCTCGAAGCGCCCGTCGCGCTCCGAAGAATCGTCGGAGTCAGAGTCGGAGCCGGAGCCGGAACCGGAATCGGGCGCGGAATCAGACCCCCCGGCCCCCGGCGGCAGCATGGACTGGATCTGGCGGGAATACCATTCGTAGGCCATTCCCGGAGGCAGGTCGTAGTCTATCGGCCGATCGATGCGGAAGGCGGCATAATGGTAATTGTCGCCCACCACGACGTTGGAGCCCAGGGAGATGGCCTGCTGGCTGCATCCGTCCGGCTTGCGCTCGTAAGGGTGTTTCAGGAGAATGCGCACGGCTTCCGTGCGGAGCGCTTCCTCCAAGCCCTTGTCGGTCATTTCCCCGGTGAAATCGGGGTTGTACTCGATGCGGCGCTTGCCGCTGCGGACCGGGCAGGCCATCTGCGGGTTGGGCACCAGATCGTGCGTGCAGAGGATCTGGAAGAGCGCCGGTTCCTGGATGCACCAGCGCTCGATGATGGCTGTAATGCGTTCTCTCATCTACTTGATACCCTTTACGTAAGAGATGAACATCATGGTCAGCACCCCGCACTCGCGGGCGATGAACGCCACGGCGTTGGGGTAGGTCTTTTGAACGAAGAGGCTCGCGAAGTGCGCCGCCGCCTCCTTCTTGGCCTTGGCCAGCCAATCGAAGTAGTCTTCGAGGTTGTGGCGGGCCGTTCCCTTATCCTTGTCGGAGACCGTTTCCACTTCGAGGAAGCGGTAGATGCCGTCATTGACCACGGACAGTTCGTGCAGCTCGTAGCGCTCCAGTTTCTCTTTGACCTTGGGGAATCCCAGGATCACGTCGCGTCCGGAGACGATCTTGCGGCTGGACATGCTCGCCATGAAGGCGCTGGCCGCGCGCGGGCCCACGACGGACGAGATGGCCTTGGTGTGCAGCTGTCCCAATTCGCCCGCTTGTCGGATCAGGTCGGAGACGCGCTTCCAGCCACGGCGGTCGGGGGTCTTGTCCAGGCCCGTATCCTCGCCCTCGCGGGCGTCCGGGTCCTTGTCCAGCCAAAGCTGATTCTCCTGGATGAAATCGATCACGCGCGGGTCGACGTCGGCCTTGCGCGCCCACAACAGCCATTCCTGGGCGGTGGGGCGGAAGTTCACGACGTTGAAACGGCTCACGAGCGCCGGATCGAGGTCCGTCAGCTGGTACTGGTCGCCGGCGTTGACCGCGCTGATGATGCGGCTGCCCTCCGGAAGCGCGCGCCCCGCCAGCTTGCGGTTGAGCGCCAGGTCCATGATGGTCTGAAGGATCTCCGGGCGGGCGCGGTTCAGTTCGTCGAGGAAGAGAACGATGGGCTTCCCGTCCAGCGGGAACCAATAGGGCGGCATAAAGTCGGTCTTGCCGGTCTGCTCGTTCTTGTTGGGGATGCCGATGAGGTCGCCCGGGTCGCTCATCTGGCCCAGGAAGAGCGCCACGACGGGCATTCCCTTGCGGGCGTAGTAGTCGGTGAGGATCTCGGACTTGCCGATACCGTGCTTGCCGACCAGCATCAGGTTGTGGTCGGCGGGAGTCAGGTCGAGGAGCTGAAGCAGTTCGGTTGTATTAACGTTGATGTTCGCCATAGCATTTAATTATACTGCGCACGCGTGCGGTTCTTTCTATGATTTTGGAAAAAATGAAGCGGCCCGCCGGTTGTCACAATCCGGCGGGCCGCCGAGGGGTCTTACGCCGCCGTGGAGTAAGACGCCTCGCCACGTAGCCTCCACTCGTAGTCGCCCCTCGTGATGAGGAAGCACTCCTCGCTCTCCACCGAGCCATAATGGGAATAGACGCACTCCCTAAACATCTCATCCTGAGGGAAGAAGCCGCATTTGAGCGCCACGCCCCGAGACGCCTCGTTGCCGAGATAGACGTCAATCTCAATCTCTTCGCACCAAGACATACCCTCATCCTCGAAGATGCGCTCCACCAACGTCTCCACCACCTCTGACATATAGCCCTTGCCACGATACTCCGCGGCGAGCCAGTAACCGAACATCACCCTCCCACCGAAGTAGTCGATGGGAATCTGAATGATGCCAATCACCTTGTCGTCGCCACCCCGCTCCGTGATGGCGTAGGCGTTGCCCCACCAATCCCACATGAATCTCCAAGTCCTTTCAAGCGTCTTAAAGGTGGGAATCCCCGCCATACGACAGATGTAGTCGTCGCTCATCAGAGCGAACACATCCTCCACATCATCCTCCTTAAACCGACGGAGAACCAATCTCTCCGTGGCGATGTAATCAGAAAGGATACCTTCAAAAAACATCCGATAACCAACAATTTAAGTGAAACAAAAACCTGCCCGATCCGCGCCGGGCCTAGATATGTACTCCGGACTGGCCGGTTTATTTCAAGTCGTTTCGACTTTTTTCCTTCGATGGTTGTAGTCGCCTAGGCGGCCGCCCGGACGAACTCCTGAAGTTTCTTCTTCATCCGATGCACCTCGAGCGTGACGTTGTCGACGGAAATGTCCAGACGAGAGGCGATTTCCGGATAAGTGAGTTCGTCGTGGAGGTAGCCGAAGATGAGTTGATGGCGAGGTTTGAGCCGATTGACGGCCTTCTCCAGAAGGGCGTCCTTCTCTTCTTCGAGGAGCGGAGAATCCGCCCTCCAATCGTCCTCGAGGAGGTCGGAGACCCCCGTGGCGTCGATGTCGCAGAAACGGGTCCGCGCCTTGTCGACCGTCTTGACGAAGTCATAGACCACGTGGGCAGCGATACGGCTCAGGTAGGTCTGGACAGAGGCCTTGGAGGGGTCGTATGACCCCCGGGTTAAGAAACGTTCGATGGCCATGCTGGCCATCTCGTTGATGTCATCCTGGCAGAAGCGACGCCCGAGAGCGGCAAGGCGCGCCAGGACGGCCTTGCGGGCGGAGGTGAGGATAAAAGTGTCGTTCATGAGAAACTTTTTACCGTGTTAAACAATCAATGCTCACGATCGCGTGATGTACCACCGTGGCCGAGGCTCGGTTGGTGTCCTCTCGTGCAAAGGATCTCTAGGATTCTCTCGAATCCCGTCGGGCACGCATTCCCGACTTTTCAATTATTATATACCGACTATGCGGTAAATAATTTCAATGTAATTGTAAATTTTCTCAACGACTATATTAGATCTTCACTCTCACGGCTCTTAATATCTCAACCATTGCCCAGGTATCCTGCTGGCAATAGGTCTTAAGGGCGTCCTGGCGCGCGGCTTTGGTCTTCATGACGCCGAAGGTGGGCGTCGGGGAGTCGTAGCTGAGGTAGGTGATGTATGCCTGCACGCCGTTGCCGACTTTCAAACCTGAGTATGTAA
>JAEEGK010024499.1_pt1 | contig 12502 bp, 9 predicted proteins | sample 8958771 | NCBI WGS metagenome assembly JAEEGK01 (sample SAMN16246547, study PRJNA631951) | gut metagenome | biome: gut microbiome; feature: rumen; material: SC-attached | host: Bos | place: Iran: Karaj | collected 2018-10 | reverse complement strand
AAACACAATATGCCAAAAAAGAGTACCAACCCGATCCCGTCCATGGATACGCCGTGGAGCAAGGATCCGGCAAACAACCTGCCGTTCGCCGGCAGTTCAGTCGAAGCATTCCTGAAGAAGAACATCCGCAACAAGGTCGGATTCGCGAAGGTCGTCATCAGCGCCGACGGCCAGAACGACCTTATCGCCGGCTTCGAGAACGAGGACGCATACGACACCTGGAACGCCCTTTCCGCAGAGGACAAATGGGGCGAGGCTGGCGCAGCCTATCTGCTCACCTACGACGCCCTTCCTTCCCCGAAGAAGGATAGCTATGCCGTATCCCTGATCTTCCGGGAGACTCCCGCGACCACGCAGGCGTCCACGGACGTCTCCGTCGCGATGAAGGGCACGTCCATCGTGTCATGGGCCGCCGGCGGCTCGGACCAGATCCAGGAGGATCTGCTTGTCACCGTGCATACCCGCGCCAGCAGCAGCGCAGCCTGGGCGACGCGTGAGTCGTTCACCATCCCGGCGAACACCGAGGACTATATCGTCGTCTCCCTGGCGAAGTACCTGAACAACGGAGCCAACTACATCCGGTTCCGCGCCGAGGGCGAATACGCCACCTCCCTGTGGAGCAGCTTCACGCTGAACGTGGTCGCCCTGCAGCTCGTCCCGAACACGCCGTTCTCCGTCCCGTTCACCGGAAACGTGCTCTCGCTGAACTACCTGGTCGGCGGATCCATCGCGAAGACCCTGCAGTTCGAGTTCGGCACCGGCATGGGCACGACGTTCGAGGCGCAGTATTCCTACCTGAACAACGACCCCGGATGCTCCAGGAGCCTCGGGACGGCCACGAACCTCACGACCGGCATCACGTTCACCTTCGAGGATCCGGACATGAACGAGGATATCATGGCCGACGGCGTCCACACCGTACGCGCCCGTCTCTTCGTCTCGGAGTCCGTGAAGACCGACTGGATCGAGAGCCAGTACATGGTCGCGAACGGCGTCGTGTCGCCCATGGTCATCGTGAACAACATCGCCTCGAAGCTCGACAACTGGACTGACGTCGTCTTCTTCGACTGGGCCGCGCATACCGCCGGCCAGAACGAGATGACTGTCATCTTCCGCCTGGTCGACTCCGCCGACGACACCGTCGAGTACGCCCGCTGGTCGCAGGTCGCCCAGGGGAACGTCTCCTACAGCCTGGCCACCCAGCTGGGACTGGAGATCGCCGACTCGTCCGTCGAGTCCATCTACGCCTACATGTACATCGAGGACGAGAACGGGAACGAGCTGGCCGAGCCGGTGTTCTTCACCATCGGGAACGAGGCGTCCAACAACCCGACCGCCGGCGCCGACTTCATCCTCGCGCCGGCCTCCCGATCCAACGCCGAGGCCAGCCCGAAGACCATCATCAACGCCGCGACCGGCGAGGTCATCCCCTCCGTGTGGACCGGATTCGGCCTCACCTCTGACGGATGGATGGAGGTCCAGAAGGATGTCGAAGACTCCACCCAGGGGACCGTCCGCTCGCTCCATATCCCGGCCGGGCGCAAGCTCACCTTCGAGTACGACCCGTTCGTGAACTTCCGCTCCGGGAACTCGACCGGCCGCAGCATGACCCTCGAGATGGACGTCCGGACGGACAATATCCTGGACGAGAACGAACCCGTCCTGGAGATCTGCACCATCCACCCGGTCGACGGAGACGCCTACGGCATCCGGCTGCTCCCGAAGGAGATCTACTTCCTGACGCAGAACAACCGCGTCCGCGACGACCAGAACGCCACCTGGGCGGAAGGGAAGCGCGTCCACCTCGCCGTGAACATCGTCTACGGCGTCCAGGGCCTGAACTGGGTGCGCATCTTCCTGGACGGCCGCATCGAGCGTGTGTTCAACTACCTGGTGTCCGACAACTTCGCCGGCGGACCGGTCGGCATCTCCATCGGCAACACGTCCTCGGACATCGACATCTTCGGGATGCGCTGCTACCAGAAGGCCCTGTCCACCGACGAGGTGATGCAGGACCGGAAGGCCGCCTTCTCCACTGTGTCCGAGAAGATCGCCTTCGCCGCCAGGAACAACATCCTGGGCGACGGCGGCGCCATCGACTTCGCGAAGGCGAAGGAACTGTACAACGTCATCGGCCTGACCGGGCACCTGGCGAAGTACGGCGACTCGGACAAGGGTAAGACCAAGAACAACACGCTGTACGTCTCCAAGCCCACGGAGCCCGAGAACGCCGGCACCTATACCGGCATCGAGAACTCCGGCCAGGGAACGACGGCGATGACGTACAACGACTGGAACCAGCAGCAGAAGCCCGGGAGCGGGACCACCTTCATCGACGACGCCACGGAGACCGTGACGGCCGTATCGGACATCTATGTCGCCGCCGGCGAGTACCGGGCGAAGAAGACTTGCGGCAAGATCAACTTCGCGTCCTCGATGCAGGGCCACAAGATGGGCCTCACCCGCATCTACACGGAGCTGTTCAAGCAGCTGGTGTCCTCCGGCGTCATGTCGTCCCCGGGCCAGTTCGCCCAGTATCCGAACGCACGCCTCACGGTGTTCGAGGAGCCGTACCTGTTCTTCCACCGCGAGACAGAGAACGACCCGTGGGTGTTCAAGTACCTGATGACCTGGGGCGCCGGCAAGGGAGACAAGCCGACCTTCGGGTTCAACAAGAGCAAGACCCCGCACATGCTGATGGTCGAGGGCGCGGACAACGACCGCGAGCTCGCGAACTTCAAGATTCCCTGGAACGACGACATCGCCTACTCCCCGGATAAGGAGGCGTGGATGTACAACGGCGCGAAGCACATCAACTTCGGCTTCGGCGTCACCTCCGAGGACGAGACGGGCGAGTTCCCGTCCGACGCGACCGCCATCGACGCGATGAAGGCGTTCTTCAACTTCTGCTACCTGCACCACCGCAGCGTGATGTACTACTCCGGAACGCTTTCGCAGCTGCGCGCCGACGCGAACGCCGACCGCACGAAGGCGTACTGGACCACGCAGGCCGACACTAACCTCGGGACGGCGCAGTACGACCTCTTCCGATGGTCCGCCATCGACAACACCTGGGTGGCCGCCGGCGTCGCGAAGCTCGGGACGGCGCAGTACGAGACGCTGAACATCCGGACCCAGTACGAGACCTTCGGCGGCTCGGCCGCCTGGACCGCCGGACAGTGGTCCGTCATCAACGCGCAGTTCATCGCCCAGCGCACCGCCCACTTCCGGGCCAACGCATCCGACGTGATGCACACGGACGACGCCCTCTTCCACGACTGCTTCGTCCTGTTCTTCGCCGGTACCGACAACCGTGCCAAGAACACCTACTACTACGTGGATCCGGTGACGCTGAAGGTCCGCTGGATGCAGGACGACCTGGATACCGTCCTGAAGACGAACAACGTCGGCCAGAACCGCAAGCCCTACTTCGTGGAGCTGCACGACACGAACGATGCCGGCAACTACTACTGGCAGGGCGAGGACAACGGCCTGTATAACCTCCTGGAGGCCGCCTTCGAGACGGAGCGCACGACGATGATGAACAACATGCTCTCCGGCATGGCGTCCCTGGGCGGGTCCGCCCTCGGCTACCTCACGTCCCGCGTCCTGCAGGCGCAGCAGTACTTCCCGGAGATCGCATACAACGAGGTCACGCGCCTGGTGTACATGCAGGCCCAGGTGGACAAGGCGGAAGGCCGGTACCAGCACAACACCGACCCGGTGACGCAGGCCTGCGGCTCCCAGTACTGGAGCGAGTACGACTGGCTGAAGGACCGCCTCATGTACATCAGTTCCTGGTGCGAATACGGCGAGTTCTCGTCCGGTACCGACTCCACGGGCGCGTTCTCGTTCCGTGGCACGACCGGCACGTTCTCGTTCGTGCTCACCCCGGGAAAGTGGATGTACCCCCGCATCGGATCCGGTTCCTCGAACATGGCGCCGTCCGCATCCGGAAGGGTGCGCGTCCAGGCAGGCCAGCCGTTCGCCTACCAGCCGTTCGTCGTCACGGGCGACTCCCCGGTGTTCATCAAGGGCATCGACTACCTCCTGGACATCGGCGACATGAACGTCCCCATGGACTCGGGCCAGGGCCTGACCGTACCGGGCCGGATGCTCCAGCGGTTCCGGTTCAACCCGGACGGCACGGACACCGTGCTGTCGGCCGCGAACGCCGTGACCGTCACGGCGCGGAACATCAAGGAGCTGACCATCCGGGGCCTGCTGACGGCCACCGGCCAGCTGGACATCTCCCAGTGCTCCCGCCTGGAGACCATCGACGTGCGGGGCAGCGGGTTCACGGTCGTGAGCCTGCCGGCATCCGAGGCCCTCGCGACCGTCCACTTCCCGGCCACCCTGACGCGCCTGACCATCGACGCACAGCCGGGCCTGCAGACCATCGACTTCGAGGGCGTGGACTATCTGGACACCATCTACGTCGACCAGGCGAAGGCCGGACAGTTCGACACGGGCCTCCTGGCACTGAACATCTACAACGCGAAGGTCGTCTCCGGAGATCCGCTGACCTCGGCCCGGTTCTTCAACGTGAACTGGACGGACATCCGGGCGAACATGCTCCTGTACTACGCGTCCTCCGACGCCGTCCAGATGACCGGTTCCGTCGCGATGCTCCCGGCGGCCAGCGACCGTTACATGACCTTCGCGGAGATCCAGGCGCTCATCGACCGCTTCGGCAACATCCAGAGCGCGACCAACGACCTGTACGTCGACTATCCGAAGCGTACCATCACGTCCTTCAATATCAGGGGCGTGAAGTACATCAAGACCCTCGGGGAGTTCAATGGATGGGCGCTGAACATCCTCCCGTCGAACGGTAACAACGTGGCCATCGCGAACGGGAAGGAGGACGTCCACTGGGAGTTCATCGGCGCGAACGCCAGCCAGGCGGCCGCCTACGCGTCCTTTACGGACGCCGTTCGGGGAGTCCTGAACGTCATCCAGCTCTCCGACCCGGCGCTGGACCTGACCTTCACCATCCGCGTGACGATGAACCTCGTGGGCGGCACCTCGATCGTCTTCGAGAAGAAGGTCGGCTTCTACAACCGGATTCCGAAGCTGGGAGACTTCGCCTTCCACGATGGCACGTTCGACAACGAACTGGACATGTCGAAGACCCTGGTCGGCGTGGTCACGAAGGTGACGCAGGTGGACGAGGACAACTACGACTGCGAGGTGTACGCCAAGGAGAACGCGACCACGGTCAGCACCGACGGCACCCTTTCCACCGCGTCGCCTCAGTGGGGCGTCTATCCGGACAGCGGCGGCACGAACGGATTCCCGTCCACCGTCACGGACGAGATGAAGACGATGTGCGGGGTGGACTCCGTCACGGACACGCCGGTTCCGAACACCACCACGACGGGCATCTCAAACGCCGCCGGCACGGCTACGAACTACGGATACGTCAGCGATAGCTTCCTGGATCCGAGCAAAAACGACGGCTATGCTGACATCCTACCCACCGGCTGCGCCGCGCGGTTTAACGGAAAGAACGAAACCGCACAGATCGTCGGCCTCGCAAAGACCGTCATCGAGCGGTACCTGATGGAGAAGTACCCGAACAACCCGGATATCAAGATCCCGACCACCCTGGCGGAACTCGGCGACGCGATGCTGGCCGTCCAGGCAGAGAACACCAGTGCGAGCTCGCCTACCCGCTACCGCCAGATGCTCTACCCGGCCGCGTTCAGCGCTCATCTCTACCAGCCCACCGTGGGAGAAGGAGAAGTGCTGCACGAGCAGTACAGGAAGACGAACTGGCACCTGCCTGCCGCCGGTACGCTGTGCCGGATCTATAACTTCTTCTTGAACAGCACCAACCGGGTGACCTACAATAACAACGGGCGCATTTCCGTGGATTACGCCGACGAGGCTCCGGAGAGCGAGGCCACGACCCCGCTGTTCGCGAACCTTATGAAGCGGATCCAGGCCGTTACAAGCACGACGCCGTTCCTGTTCCCTACAAACAGCTACTACTGGAGCAGCACCGAGTACAGCACGTACGGCGCGTGGGTCGTCAACTTCGGGTCTGGCGTCGTGAACGGCAACTACAAGTATGTCACCAACCTCGTGGTGCGGCCCGTGGCAGTATTTAGATTTACCCTTTAGCCTTTCGCCTTCGCCGCGCTCTGTTTCAGAGAGCGCGGCAGTGCGGAGGCAAGAACGGACAGAAAGAGATTCATGGGAAAAGAAGGTCAGATACTTCAGGGCGTCGCGATTCCTACGGAAGCCGTGGCGAAATCGAACGCCCTGAAGGCAAAGAGGGGAAAAACGCTGGCGAGTCTGCCTGTTTTCAGGGATGCCGCAAGCCTTCTGCTTGACGTTATACTCATCGTGAAGGGCGGCCCCAGATCACTGCGCGGGTTCTACGACGAGGTGATCGGCAATACGACGGAGATCATGAAGACCATCGGTATGGCCGACGCCTCGATCTGGAGTCCGGAAGACAGGGTATGGTACCTGAACAACGCCATCTCGCTGGCGGAAGTGGAGAAATCATACATCACGACGCTCCGCAAGGCGGGCATCCTTTCCGAGGATGCCAAGAACAAGCTGGTAGCGCTCGTGAAGCGTATTATCGCGCAGCTCGTGGGATGGCGCGAGAAGACGCGGGGCGAGGGTGCGGTTCCATCCGTCAAGACGAACAATCCAGAAGACGTGAACGATGGATCGCAGAGTGCCTCATAATCCATTAAATGGGCGGTTTACTACGGTGGGCCACGCGGTCCGCCGTAGTTACGATGTTGCAATACCGCAGGAACACAGCAACTACTGGAGCAGCACCGAGTACAACACGAACAACGCGTGGAACGTCAACTTCGGGTCTGGCAACGTGAACAACAACAACAAGTATAACACCAACAACGTGGTGCGGCCCGTGGCAGCACTTGATGGATTATCCCACGATTTCCCTCTTTTTTATCTGACCGTCATCGAGGCGTATCACGACTACATGCGCGGGAAACGGTCGTCTCCCCAGGCGCTGGAGTACATGAAGATCGCCCACGAAGATCTTCTCCAGCTCGCCATCGAACTCTACACTGGAACCTATGAGCCCGGTCCGTCGACCTGCTTCCTGGTCAAGTACCCGAAACTCCGCGAGGTGTTCGCGGCCGACTTCCGGGACCGCATCGTCCATCACTGGATCTGTCTGCGCCTGATTCCCCTGTTCGAGGAACGGTTCGAGGCCCAGGGGAACGTCTCCTTCAACTGCCGGAAGAACTTCGGTACGTTCAAGGCCGTGCAGGCTGTCGAGGAAGGATTCGAGCGGGTGTCCTGCAACTATACGAAACAGGCGTGGGTGTTCAAGGGCGACCTCTCCGGATTCTTCAACAGCATCAGCAAGACGAAGCTCTGGTATCTCCTGGAGCGATTCATCACCCGCCGGTACCACGGCGACTACAAGGACATCCTGCTCGCCGTGACGGAGATCACCGTGATGCACCATCCGGAGCAGAACTGCGTGTTCAACACCGACCCGAAGGAATGGCTTAGCCTCGCCAGGCACAAGTCGTCGTTCACGTGCAACCCCGACTGCGGCGAGCCCATCGGAAATCACACGACGCAACAGTTCGCCAATTTCCTGCTGTCGTTCCTGGACGCCTACGTCCACTTCCTGTTCCGGCACAGGAACTACGCGTACGTCCGTTTCGTCGACGACTTCGAGATCACCTGCGACGACAAGGCCTTCCTGCTGGCGGCCATCCCGAAGATCGCCGCGTTCCTGCACGACGCCCTACTCCTGGATCTCCATAAGGACAAGCGGTACATCCAGCCCGTCTCGCACGGACTGAAATTCGTCGGCGCGGTCATCAAGCCACACAGGACGTATCTGTCGAACAAGACCATCGGACGCATGCGGGAGAAGATCCACGGATTCAACCGGCAGCTGGCCGAGAAGGACGAACTCTCCGTCCTTGACTGCCAGCGCATCGAGCAGGTCGTGAACTCCTATCTCGGCTTCTGCCGGCAGTACCGGACCTACCGGATCCGGCGCGAGGCCCTGCAGGAGTTCCGTCCGGAGTTCTTCCGCTACTTCTACATTCGTGGCCACTACGATTCGATAAGAGCGAAAGCGAAATACAGGCCGGCAACCAGGTCGGCCGCTTAACCATACAAGGAGGAAAAGACAATGTTTTACGAAGAAAGACCCCAGCTTGTCACCGTCACCACCATCGGCGGCAAATACCACACGTCCGTGAACTACAGCATCGTCCCGGCCGAGGGAGGGTTCGAGGTGGAATCCGTGACAGTCGTCACCGACGAACCGCTCGGACAGGACCACTTCGGCCTGCTCGTGACCGCGCTCGTCCGCGTCCGCTACACGGCCGACGACGAGTTCGCCATCGCGCGCCAGTGCGTCTCCAAGGTTTCCGACTACATGGCGTACAATGCCTGGGTGGACAAGTGCAAGGAAATCGCGAGCACCGTCCTGGGCATGGAGTTCACGCCGGACTACAACCCTACCCTGGCCGAGATCCTGACGCAGCTCAGGACCCTGCTGCAGCCGTCCGTCGAAGAGCTTGACGATGAGGTCGCCGAGAAGGTTCCGTCCCTGTTCGAGCCCTGGAAGCCGGACGAGGATGTGGTCGCCGGAGTCCGCCGCTACTACAAGGGCACCGGCCTCGTGTACGAGTGCGTCATCGGCCACAGGACCCAGGAGGACTGGACGCCGGACGTCACCCCGAATCTCTGGAAGGTCGTCCGGATGGAGGAATGGCCGGAGTGGGTCCAGCCGGCTGGCGCGCACGACGCCTATGCCAAGGATGCGAAGGTTGCACACAATGGCGAGCACTGGATGTCCGACTATGACGGAAATGTCTGGGAGCCCGGCGTGTTCGGATGGAGGAAGGTATGACACTCGAGTCCGACGTCCTGGACGCCGGACTTGTAGAACTGCTCGCACTCCGCTACGTGGTGGAAGTGTGGGCGCAGGACGGAAAGGTGTTCTACCGGCTCACGAAAAAGCCGGGGGCTTAACTTAAAAGTGAAATCGATATGAAAGAGAAAGACATCGACGCCATCGTCATCCACTGCTCGGCCACCCCGGAAGGGAAGGATGTCCGCCTGAAGGACATCGACAAGATACACAAGGACAAGGGCTGGAAGATGGTCGGCTACAACTACGTCATCGACCTGGACGGAACCGTCGAGACGGGACGGCCCCTGACCATGGACGGGGCCCACTGCAACACGTCCGGATTCTCCGGCAAGCCCTACAACAAGCACTCCATCGGCATCTGCTACGTCGGCGGCGTGGAAGGGACGAAGGACAAGAAGGGGAAGATCGTCGCGAAGCTGGACTCCAAGGGGAAGGCCATCGCGAAGGACACCCGGACGCCAGAGCAGAAGAAGGCCCTCGTGAACCTGGTTTTCCAGCTGCTTGACAAGTATCCGTCCATCCGCGAGGTTATCGGCCACCGCGACACCTCTCCGGATCTGAACGGCGACGGATTCATCAATCGCCACGAATGGATCAAGGACTGCCCCTGCTTTGACGTCCGGTCCGAGTTCCCGATGGCGGTCTGCTCGGCCAAGCGGAAGAAATAGACGCCGGGCGGCGGGGCGCTCATGGTCGTTTTGTTTTCTATCCCGCCGCCTGACGCCTTATGACAACCACCAACACCCCATACCAATGAAGATCAAAGAAATCCTGCTGGCGCTGAAATGGAAGCTGCGCCGCCTGCAGTTCCCCCACAGCGTGACTGAACTGCTCCTTTACATCTGGCAGCTGCCGCAGAACCTTCTCGGCCTGATCGTCCTCGCCTTCGTCGGCGTGAATGTGCCGTACGACATCCGGGGGAATCGCTACCGCTGGCCGTCCTCGTTCGTCTACTTCTCCGACCGGGTGAGCGGCGGAATCTCGCTCGGCCAGTACGTCATCCTGTCGTCGAGATACGTCGGCGACGTGAACGCCTGGCACCACGAACGCGGCCACCATCTCCAGTCGATGATCCTCGGCCCGCTATACCTGATCGTCATCGGGATTCCGTCAATCGTCTGGGCCGCCTGGTGGAACCCGAAGATATCCAGGGACTACTACTGGTTCTATACTGAAAGCCTGGCCGACAAGCTTGGAGGGGTCGAAAGATGATGACGGGACGTCAACATCGCAGCCGGCCGCCGTGGACACTTCAGTATACGATTCTTTTCATGGCAATTCTATTCGCCGCGTCCGGCTGCGCCCTCCTTCGCCAGCGCGAGAAGGTCGTCATCAAGACGGAGACGGTCACGGAATACCGGGACAGCACCGTCTGGAGAGACACGACGATCTTCGTTCCCGTTCCCCTGGAATCCGACCAGGCCATCGTTCACATCGGCGACACCTCGCACCGCGAGACGTCCGTCGCGGAGTCGGACGCCTGGATCGGGTCCGACGGCTTCCTCCATCATAACCTTCGCAACAAGCCGGTCTCTCTCGCCCAGGGCGTCAAGCTGCCCGACCACTTCCTCGTCACCGACGTCAAGAACACCATGGAACAGGCGCACGTCATCACGAGAGAGGTCAAGGTGGAGAAGAAACTGAACTTCTGGCAACGGTTCCGGATAGGCGCGTTCTGGTGGCTTCTCGGCCTGGTGGCGTTCGCCTACCGGAAACAGATCATGGCCATCATAGCGAAGGCCTTCGGACACTATTAGCGCTTCTTTCCAGGCAAGATGTTCGCATTTCGGAGCTCGGCATTTGCTGCCGGGCTCTTTCCGACATATATGGCCGTCATGGCCACGCTGGAGTGGTCGGCCTGCTGCTGCACGAGATTGATGGCCACGCCGCTCTGCAGCATCCCCGTGATGCCGGTGTCCTTCAGGGAATAGAACTGCAGATCCTCGCCGAATCCGCACCCCGGCCGGACCACGAACCGCCAGTAGTCGGCTATCCGCTGACCGATGGTCGGCTTGGATCCGGGCGTGAACCGGTACTTCTCCAGCCGGTGCGACCCGAAGAGGTAAAGCTCCGGATCCGAGAGATCCAGCGCCCTGATGAAGGGCACCATCGCGTCCGGAATCGTCCGGACGGAGTCCTTCCCGTTCTTAGCGATATCGCCGCTCACGCTGACCGTCTGCTTCCGGAGGTCGACGTCTCCGCACCGGAGTAGGGCGATTTCCTTCGGCCGCATGAAACAGCAATAGCAGAACAGGCATATGGCCAAGTATTCCGGATTCTCCTTCCGGAGGAACGAGAGCAGCTGCTGCAGCTCCGCCGGCCTCAGCAGCCGCCGTTTCTTCGCGGACTTCTTCCGCTTCTTGTCCATCCCGCCGAACGGGTTCGCGGCCAGGTATCCCTTTTTGACCATCCAGGAGAACATCCCCCCGAAGAACCGGACGTAGTTATTGTAGGTGATCGCTGACACATCATCACGGTCATCCATGTCGTTCATGAAGAGGGTGGCCACTTCCTTCGTGACCAGGGAGACGGAGGATCCGTCGGAGAACCCGTGGCCACACAGCCACTCCCGGAACACGCCGACGAAGGACCGATATGACCGCATCGAGTTCGGGCGCATCTCCTTCGCCTTGACCTTCAGGTAGTCGTCCAGGGCGACGAACAGCGGGACGCCGGCACGGGGCGCGACGCCTTCCAGGAGAGGGTTCCAGCCGAGCGCGAGCCTGGTGTTGATGTCGCCGATGATGGACCTGGCCAGCACCAGGTTCTCCTTCCTGGTGGAGTACCTGTTCACCTTGATCCGCCGGCGCTGCAGCTTACCGGAGACGGGAGACTTGACATAGAAATACACGAACCAGGTCTTTCCCTGGGAGAGTTTTGCCGGCAGATAATCCCGGCCCAGTGTTGGTTGGAGAAAATACATTTTTTTTTCTTTGCACAACTCCACGATGGTGTCATACAAAAGAAAAATTCCTTGTCCCGTTTCTGTCCCGTTTTGGAGAGAAAAATCTTGTAATTGATTGGTTTCTCGCTCGTTACACGGGTATGGTTGAGATGTAGAGATTTTCTGCTCTGCGGGTTTGTATCGTTTCACGAAAAGTAATTTATTCCCTGGTTAACTATTTATCGAATCTCGGACCGACCCGGGCGCGAGCTGTCCCGTTTCGGTCCCGGTACACTTTTTCTCAAGTTGAGATGCACTAAGGGCTTATACCCCCGTAAGGTATCATCCCCTACCCGACGTGGCGTCGGAAACGAGCCGCTTTACTGTCGCATATGACTCGGCGACGCGGAATAGAACATCAAAGGATTGATATCCGGACTCTGAGGCGTGAGTGGCCACTCCTTCCTTCACGAGTATACTTGTGCCTCCGTCTGCGTGACCTGATTTCTCGAACTTGATAATGTAATCCACGTTTAATGTCATTTTTCCGGTGCCTGGATACACCTGTGTCACCTCGATGAAACACGCCATAATTACCTGTTGAGTATTTCTATGTTATTATCTCCGAAGACCAGTTTTAGCACCTGGTCTTTCTTGTCTTTCTTTAGCTTGATTTGAAGAACAACTTCGACCGGGTCTTCCGATTTCTTTTCCCT
>JAEEGK010024495.1_pt1 | contig 12502 bp, 8 predicted proteins | sample 8958771 | NCBI WGS metagenome assembly JAEEGK01 (sample SAMN16246547, study PRJNA631951) | gut metagenome | biome: gut microbiome; feature: rumen; material: SC-attached | host: Bos | place: Iran: Karaj | collected 2018-10 | reverse complement strand
TTGACTCTTGTATTCCAATTAAATTTTTTATTTTTTTTATTCTTGATTTAACTAATTTTTCATTTGTTTGTTGATTAAAATTTATATCTTTATAAAGAAATAATGATGAATATAATGATTCATTTGAAGAAAAAATTTCTTTTTCTAAATAATTTGATGATATATTTTCTGATAATTTTAAAATGTTTAATATATGACAATTTTGATTTAAATTGGATTTTTTTATTTTTAAAGGAGTTGTTGTTTCTTTTTTTGAAATAGAATTTGAATGAATAAAATTATTAATAATATTTTTTTTTTCATTTAAATTAGATATTATTTCTGACTTATTGGAACTATTTTTTTTTTCTGAAATATTTTCTTTATTATAATTTGTTCCCATTTTTTATACATTTATTATTATGTTTAATGAATAAAATTGTTATTTAATATATTTATTTTTCTTAAATTGGATATTGTAATGTTCAAAATAATATGTTTTTTTTATTAAATTTTATTAAATGCAAATAAACTTATAAAAGAAATTATATAGAAATAGTAAAGGATGTTTTAAAGTATTTTACGTCATTTTTTTAATTTATTGATTAATCAATTTAAACCAAAACAACATTCTAATAAAAAAATGATAATTAATAAAATAAAAATTAATAAATTATAAATTTAGATATTAATGATATTACTTTACAAACAAAAGGAATTAATTTAATAAAATATTCATGAAATAAATAATTAAAAGGTATTAACAATATAAAAATTTAAACATTTTTCTATAATTTTGAATGAAAAAAGTGATAAATTCATTTATCTAAATAAAATTAAAATTAAAAATAAAATAATGAATTATAATTTAAATTAAGAGGTCAAAAAAAAATAAAAAATTAAGAGCAAATTAATATCTAAATTCTAAAGGATTAGATAATGCCTTATTCAATTGAATATATTAAATATTGATTTAATCAAATGAGAATGATTCATTTTAGAGATAAAAAATTTTTAAAAAATGCATTTAATAATTTCCTTTTAGAAAATTATATTATTTTATTAAACATAAAATATCAATAAAATAATCTTATAAAACCAAATTATATTTTTAATTATTATTAAAATAATTAGAAATAATATAAAAATTAATTTTAATTATTATTATTAATTTTTTTAATTTTGAAAAATTAAACTAATAATTATTAAAATATTAATTATATGAAAATACAATTACTTATAAATTTCTTTATCTTAAATTTCATAAATACATTAAAATGGTCTCCAGAAGCATTAGCAGAAAAAGTACCTTCATGGAATTATTTAAATGACCCAGAAGATTTAATAAATGATAAAAAATTAGGTCCAAAAATTCATACAAGTTATTTAACTCAAAATCATGTTTATGATAAAACAGATGTCAATTTATTTTTAATTTCAGATATTATTGAAAAATATGTTTATAAAAAAAGACAATTTGTAGAAGATTTATATAAAGAAATGATTAAAAATGAAAATATAAATAAAAATGATATGAAACAACATCATTTAATTCTTGTTTTAATAAAAAAAACTAATGAATTATTTATTTATGCATCAAGTGATAAATTAAGAAAATTATTACCTCATGATGATGTTATTAGAATTGAATTAGAAATAAAAAAAACTATGGAAAGTAAAAATTATGCACAAGCAATTTATTATACATTTGAAAAATTAAATATTTTATGGAAGAGATTTTCAATTTTTAAAAAACAGAATCCTTATTCAAGTAATAAAAGTAATTTTTCAAATATTGCTGATATATTAAAAATATGTTCAAGTTTATTCGTTTTAGGTTTATTTATTTATGTTTTAATTAAGAAAAAAAGTGAAAATCCAGAAAGTGAATCAAATACAAATACTAATAAAAGAATAAAAAGAAAAAAAAATTAATATTTTAATATTTTAATATAATATATATTATTTTAAAATAAAATTTATTATTTTTATTTAATTAAATTAAAAATAAAATAATAAATTATAAAATTAATGAAAACAAAGAATTTAAATCCATCTAACGGAAAAAAAAATGAACAAAATAATAAAAATCAAAAAATTAATATAGAAGAAGAATCAAGTGATATTTATCCACATTTAAAAAATAATATTTTATACTCAAATAAAAATTGTAAACATGCAATAAGTGATGAATCTTATTATTGTTTAAATTGTAAAATTAAAGTTTGTCCAGAATGTAATTTAAAGCAACATCAAGAACATGAATTAATAAAAGAAAAAGATTATTTATTTTATAATCCAAATTTTTTTTCAGAAATTGAAAAAGTAATTAATGATTCATATAAAATAGAAGAAAATAGAAATGATTATATTAACACTGTTGAAAATTGTTTTAATAGTATACAAAAAAAATTAGATGAAATTAAAGAAAAAAAAATAAATGAAATAAATGAACTTTTTAATCAAACTAAAAAAAATATAAGTGATTTACAAAATAATTTAAATAATATTTCTAAAGAAGTTAAAGATTATTATTCAAGAAATTCACATTTTTTTAATCTATCTTCAACTCATAATGTTAATAATGATAATGAAAATAATATATTTTTAATTAATTATGAATTATTACATTTATGTGATAAAAAAAATAAAGAAATAATAAAATCATTAAATATATTAAAAGAAAATTTTTTAAAATATAAAAATGAAATAAACTCTCAAACTGATTTAATAAAAAATAACATTGAAGATTTTATAAATAAAAAAATCCCAAATGATAAATTTGATGATTTTTATTGGGATGTTAAATTAAGAATTAAATCTTATAATGATCACATTGATTTATTACAAAAAACAATATTTAATATTTTAAAAAAAACTGGTTCATATGATGATTTACAAGAAGTTGTAAATATTTTAGATTCAAAAAATAAAAAAGGAATTGATTATATTTTTAATCAAAATTTCTTTACTCAAAACAATTCTTTAAAAAAGAAAATATCAAATTCTTCATCATCAACAAATATTTATAAATCATCAAGTAAAGATAAAGATAAAGAAAAAGATAATGATAAAGATAATTTAAGTACAAATTTATCAAATAAAAATTTAAATGATAAAACAAAATTAAATAAATCATTAAAAAGATATAATAGTTCAAATTTAAAAAAATTACACAGAGGCAATTCTTCTTCAAAAATCTCATCAAAATTATCAAGTAATAGTAATTTTTACATAACATCAGAATCAAATATTCGTGTATCAAATTACCTTCATCAAAAATCAATTAATACATTAAGAAAAAGTGTCTTTGATAAATCAATAAAGACAATATTATCAAATTTACAAATTCACGATTACAAAGATATAATATTAGACAATGATTGTAAGAGAAAATTTTTTAATTACAGTATGATAGATTTATATAGTAAATTATTCTCATCAAAACCAAGAAAAAGTTTCGATTCAAATTCTCGTGTTTTTGCAGATTATAATATGAGATATAATAAATTAAAAGAATTTGTAAAACCAATAAAAGGAACAAATGAAATTTTAATATACGATCCTCAATTAAATATATCAAATAAACATAAAGTAATTTTAGATAAAGAAACAATAGGATATGATAAATTTCCAGAAGGCAATAGACACATTTGTATTAATAATAAATTATATATAACAGGCGGAGTTGATTCATTAGGAACTTCAATATCAATTACTTTAATTTATGATGTTGAAAAAGGAATAATTAAAAGAATTAATAATATGATTGTACCACATTCATATCATTCAATTGAATATTTAGAAAATTATGATTGTTTTATTATTGTTGGTGGTAAAGATAATAATGTTTGTGAAATATTTGATTTATTTACTAATAAATGGAATAAATTACCTGATTTATGTTCTCCGAGAGCGAATACTAATTTATATTTTGATTCGTTTTCTTCTGATGTTTATGCTATGTTTGGTATGGAAGGTCCTATTACAAATTTAATTAATAATAATTGTGAAATTATTGAAGTTTTAGAATTAAATGATATTAATTCTGGATGGATTAAAATTGATTATTATAAAAGTTCTAATGTTGATTTAAAACAAACTTTAGTTAGTGTTGTACCTTTTACTAGAGATAAGTTACTTATTTTTGGAGGAAAAAAATCGAGAGTTAATAAACATTTATATGCACTTTTTCTTATGAATAAAAATGAACTTATTAAAGCTGATGAGAAGATACTTGAGGAAATTAAGAGAGAAGAAAAAAAAATTAAATTTATTAGTTCTTCAGTTAATAAAGTAATGAAGTAAAAAAAAAATTTTTTTTGATTTAAACAAAAATTAATAAAAATCTAAATTATTTGTATATAGATAGAACTTAAAAATAATTATTTTTATTATATTATTGGTTATTTAAATTTATTTCTAAATTCAAAATTTATTTCTAAATTCAAAATTTATTTTTATTATCAAAAAAAAAAACAAAACAAAAAAATAAAAAATTAAAATAAAAAAAAAATAAAAAAAAAAAAAAATATAAATAAAACTAAAAAAAAATATTAAAATGAAAAATAAAGACAAAACCCAATCAAAACAAGAACCAAACGGTGAACGAGTTTTAGTCTACGTACGAATTCGTCCTTTTACCGAAGACGAATTAAATCGTGACAAGACATCTCCAATAGAATTAATAGACCAAAAAACAAACTCAATGATAAGTAAAATAATAAAAAATAATTAAAAAAATAAAAAAAAAAATTTATAGTAAAAAAGGAATTTGACAAAAAAAGTTTTTCCTACGATAAAATATTTCCAGAGAAAACAAAACAAATAGAAATATTTGAAACATCAGGAAAAAAAGTAGTCGATTCAGTATTAGAAGGATACAATGGAACAATATTTGCATATGGCCAAACAGGAACTGGTAAAACATATACAATGGTAGGTGATTTTGAAAATGAAGAAAATAAAGGAATAATCCCAAGAACATTTGATTACATTTTCCAAAAAATAAAAGAAAATAATAAAAAAGAAAAAAATGACAAATTTGAAATATCAATATCATTTATTCAAATTTATTTAGAAATGATACAAGATTTATTTGAACCATCAAATGAAGTAAAAATAAGAGAAAATCCAGAAAAAGGTGTTTTTTTAGAAGGTGTAAAATGGATAAAAGTTAAATCAACAAATGAGTGTTTTGAAAATTTTAAAAATGGAGAAAAAAATAGAGCGACTGCATTTACAGAAATGAATGCCCATTCTTCTCGTTCACATGCATTATTAATAACAAAAATAAATAAAAGTTACTTAGATAATAATTCAACTGAACATATTATGACAGAAAGTTTTTTATATTTAGTTGATCTTGCAGGAAGTGAAAGAGTAAATAAAACAAATTCAAAAGATGAAAGATTAAAAGAAGCAAGAAAGATAAATTTTTCTTTATTAGTTCTTGGTAATTGTATTCAAAAATTAACTGATCCAAGAAGCACTTATGTATCATATAGAGATAGTAAATTAACAAGAATATTACAAGAAAGTTTAGGCGGAAATGCAAAAACTAGTTTAATTGTTACTATTAGTCCTTCTAATTATAATTGTGATGAAACTATTTCTAGTTTAAATTTTGGGTCAAGAGCAATGAAAGTTACTAATAAACCACAAGTTAATAAAACTGAAGATTATCAAGCTCAATGTTTTAAATTACAAGAAGATTATGATAAGTTAGTTAGTTTGTATAGTAAATTAAAAATTGAATATGAAAAAGTTTGTAATGAAAATAATAAATTGAAAAATGGAGAAATTTTAGTCGAGTTACAAAAAATGAATATTAAAAATCAAATTAATAATCAAGATGGTTTAATTAATGAAATTTTTCAAAATAATAATCAGAAAAATATTTATGGGAATATTGATAAAAAAAATTTTTTTGGAAAGTTAAATCCAGAACAAGAAAAACAAATTAATTTATTAAAAGAAGATAATGAAAAGTTAAAAAATGATTTGAAGAAATTAGAAAGTTTTTATCAAAAAAAAGAAGCTTCTTTAGAAGAAGAAAAACATAATTTATTAAGAGATTTAGATAAATATTTTAGAGTCAAAGAAGATGATTATGAAGAACAAATTAAAAATTTAAGTTTGGAAAATAATATTTTAAAAAATAAAGTTGTTGATTTAACAAAAGATAAAGAAGATTTAATAAAAGAAAATGGAGAGTTACAAAATTCTTATAATGATACTTTAAATAGAAATTATGAATTGAAAAAAGATTTTGAAGAATATGAAAAAAAAATAATTTTAAAAACTAAAAATATAAATGAGAATGAAAATCAAATATTAAAATTAAATAATGAATTAAAAGAATTAAGTAATAATTTAAAAGAAAAAGAAAATGAAATAAAAGAATTAAAAGGACAAGTAGAAATAATTGAAAATAAAACAGAAGAAAATAAACAATCATATAATAAAGAATTATCAAATATTAAAACTGATTATAAATTATTAACAGTTAATTCTAAATCAACTGATTCAGAATTAAAAAGAATTCAAAATTATATTTCAAGTTGTGAAAAAGGGTTAAGTAAACAAATTAATTTTTTAAATAATGATTTATCTAATTTATCAAAAATGAAAAAAGGAATTAAGACATATGATACAATTGTTGAAAATGATTTATCAACAATTTTTAATTCTAAAAATTATGATAATACATTAAATAAATTAAAAAACCAATTATTAAATAATCAAAATATTTTAGATGAATATCAAAATAATAATAATCAAAATTCACAAATTATTAATGGTGATTTACAAGTTTTAATAGAAAAATTATATGAGAATTTAAAAGAAAATAAAAATATTATTATATATTTTTTAAATTCATATTTTAAAATATGTAAAGAATTATATGATACTTATAAAAATAGAATAATTAATAAATCATATGATAATGATAAAGGAAATGATTTTGGAAAAAAAAATTTATTATATATTTTAAAAGATAATTTAGATAAATATGCACAATTTGTTTATAATGGAAATGTAAATGACTTAAAAGAAAAAGTTACAAATACTTTAAATAATTATAATAAATTTAATTCATCTGAAATAAATAATATAATCATAAAAATAATTGATGATTTAATTATGAGAATATCATCATGTAAATCAGAATTACAATTAGAAATTGAAAATTTAAATGAAAAAGTTATATACTTTTTAAGAGAAATTGAAATTTATAAAAAAAATGAGAAATCAAATAATATAACTGAAAAATATGATAAATTAATTTCTTTGAAAGAACAAGAAATAAATAGATTAAATAGAACAATTAAAGATAATTTAGAAAAAATTAAAGAATTATCAACTCCAAATTATTTAAATCCAGATAGTTTGTTTTCTTCAAATACAACTTTATCTATAAATCAAGAAGAAGCAAAATTAAAATTTGTTCAAAATGAAAAAGACATTGATAAATTAAGTAAAGAATTAGAAAAAATAGAAGCACAACAAAGAGAATTAGAACAAAAACAAAGTATGAAAAAATTAAAAAAATAAGAATATCTAATATTTTAAAATAAATATAAATTAATTTATTAAATATATTACTTTTCTTTAAAACTAAAAGAAAAAAAAAATATAAAAACCTTATATTAAAAAAAATAAAATATAAAATATATATAACAATAAATAAAGATATATTAAAAAAAATGGTTAAAAATATAAAAAGAAAAAACCACTTTATAATCCTTTCACTAATCATTATTTCTCAATTTAAATTAACATTATTCTATTCAGGAACAAATATAGGAATAAATTCAATAGTAGATGTTTATAAATGTGCAGAAAAAGGATTATCAGGAAATAAATGTTTAGGTTCAGTTTCATATTTGAATAATACAGGAGTATATCGTTATGATAATTATTTATCAAAATGTAAAAATGGACAATATTGTCAAAAAGTCTCATATGCAAATGAAGATATTGGTTTTTGTACTCCTATTATTCATCAAGGTAGACCTGGTGAAAAATGTCATTCTGATGGTGATTGTTATTCATTTAATTGTAATGATAATAAATGTGTAGGAAAAAAAGAAGGTGAATTATGTCTATCAAGTTTAGAATGTGATACTAATTTTTTTTGTGTTTATGAAAGTTTTCAAAATTCAAATGATGATGATCCTAAATTTTGTACTCAATTAGTAGGTTCTGGTGAAACATGTATGTTTGGTTCACCACCAATACAAAGAAAAGATACATATTATAGTACAATGTTTAATTTTAATAAAGAAAGAGATGATAATTGTCCTCCAGGTTATATTTGTACTATTGCATCAGGTTCATTAACTTCATTTAAAAATAGATTAGCTGTAAATGATTATCGTTGTATATCTAAATTTTCTGTATTAACAGGACAATATGTAGGTTATGAACAATATGTTGCTTGTGAAACAGGATATATGACTTTACATGTTGATACTGATGATGTACCTTATGGTCAATGTAGAAGTATTCAAACTGATGGTGTTTGTGATTCTGATGGTAAATGTATTGCTGATGGTGAAGGAAATACAGTTGATTGTATGTATGATGTTACTGGAGAATTATTTTGTCCTGTTGTAGGTATGACTGATAGAATTAAAAATTATACTAAAATATTTAATCATGCTATTGCTACTGCTGGTATTGATTTTGATATTGTTTGGGGTAAAGAAACTACTGATAAAGAAGAAGTTAGAATGGCATATTTATATTTAAAATATTATCATTGGTTTAGAAATGCTGATGAGTGTCAAATTAGTTATATGAAATATATAAATAATTCTAATTTTGGTAAAATCAATTTTTATGTTATTATTGGAATTGCTATGATATTAATTTTTTAAGTTTAATCGATCCTTTTTTTTATTATAATTGGGTTTAATTAACTTGATATATATTTATAACATATATAAATATATTGATAAATTAATAAAATAATGATTAATAATATTCCATTGAAATAATTATTAATATTTTTAACATCTTTCTTTTAATTTATTACCATAAATTTGTGCAATATAAAATAAATAAATTAAACAAAATAAAGGACCAAAAATTAAAGCACATCCAAAAATAATTTTCAATTTTTTTAACAAACTCTGAGTAACATATTGAATATCAATATTATCTTTAAGTAAATAAACAGATAAACAAACACCAATAATAAATCCACCTAAATGAGCAGAATTATCAACTTTATTTCCATCACCAGAGATATTAGTTCCAAATAAATTAATAAGAGTCATAATACCAAAATAAAGAAAATGTTTTTTTTGTGCATTATTCATTTTATGATAACTGAAAAAATAATCAACAAGTAAAATACCAGAAAAACCCATAATTGCACCAGACGCACCAACACTAATAGATTGTCTATTAATACAAGCACTAAACATTGAAGCAAAAATTCCACTTGAAATATATAATATTATAATTTTTATTAATCCTATTTTTTTTTCGAGATAATAACCAATAAAAAATATTGATAATGAATTCATTAAAATATGAATAATTGATGCATGAAGAAACATTGAAGTAAATAAACGATAAAATTGATAATATTTAACTATTGAAAATGTGTCTTTTGCACCGAAATTATATAATGTACAATGCCAACTTATATTTTTTTTTATTATGTAAAAATAAAGTAATTGGAAAATATAAATTATTGTATTTATTATTAGAATAAATGAACAAAATGTTTTTAGTGAATAATTTGTACTTGTTATTATTCTTATTGGACTTGATGAGGAATTTGAATTATTTATATTTGAATTATTTGGTGAATCTGAAACATTTGTTGGTTTATATATGTTTATAATTGGATTTGAATTTGGGTCTCTTGTTGGATCATTACTAAATGTGTTTATATTCATTTATTTTATTTTTTTATAATTTTAAAAAAAAGTTTTTTTTATTTTTTTTTATTATTTTATTATTAAGTAATTTTTATTTAAATGAATAAAAAAAATGATGATAGTAATGAGGAAAAATTTTCAATTAAAAATATATTAATGGAAGGAAATAATGATGATTTAAAATGTTTAATAGGAAGATATATAATTTATATATTATGTTTATATTTTATTGGGATGTTTTTTTATTATGTTTTTACAGAAGATACAATTAAAATAAAAAAAACTAAATAAAAAAAATATTTTTTTACAAATTATTATTTTAATTATTATATATTAGAATTTATAAAATATTCCTCAGTATTTTTAAAGTTTTGATTTTCAGTAAGAATATTTGTACTTAAAGTATCATTTTTAAAATATTCTTCATCATATTTTAAAAAATTTAAATCAAAAATCTTATTTATTTCATATAAATCATGATTTTCTTTTTTTATACTCTGATTATTTTTAATTAAACCTTTATAATAAATATTATAATAATCATTTTTTTTTAAATATTCAATAATTTCCTCATTTTTAATATTTTTTTTTATTCTTTTTAAGCAAGTATTTTCATTATTTTCAAATGATAATTTTTTCTTAATTTCTTCATAACTAATTAAATTAATAGGATAATCTGAACTAAATAAATATTTATTTCTTTGAGGATTTGATTTAATATAAAATTTATTTTCATTTAATTCTCTTATATTGGTTAATAATTGAAATGGAAATTCTATTTTATCATTTGTATTAATTCTATGAATATTATTTTTATTTAAATCAATATATTTCTCTATTAATGAAAAATTTGTCACTAAAGAAAATAATTTTTCTCTTTTTTTTTGAATTATATCTTCTAATTTTAATATTTTATTTTCTAAATTTTCTCCTTTATGTTGATCTGAATCAAAATTAATTTGATTATTTTTTTTTTCGAACTTGTAATTATTAAGAATATATCTTTTATTTTTAGTTTTTTTTAAAATTTTACTTGCAACCATAACATTAATTGCATCATAAACTCTTCTTTGAATATTCTTAAAAGATTTTGTTTGATTATTTTCTTGATTAGGAAGTGATTTAACAATATTACATGTGATTTTTTGGCTAGTTAATTCATTAAAATTATTTTGATTTTTCAATATATATTCAAATACAATTTTTGTAATATTTATTAAACTATATTCATTTAAATTTGATTTTGAGTAATTATTTATAATATCATTTAATCTATTATTATTATTTAATTCAGAATTTTCTTCTTCTTTTTGAATTAATAATTTCCTTTTTTTTGATAATAAAAATTTATCTTTATGTGTTTTAATTTTTCTTATTTTAAAAATTGGATTTTTTCCTTTTTTATTAAAAAAAATTTTCATTTGTGAAATTAATATTTTCTCATCTTTTAATAATGATAAATATATATGATAAGTTTTAGAAAATTGTATTTTTCTTGAATAATTTTTATTTATTATTATCTGTTTTTCTCTTTTTGATTTATATATGAACATTAAATTTAATTCTAGTTTCTTTTTTAGATTTATTTTTGAGAATAATTCAAAAAAATTTTCCAAATTTTTTACTATTATAAATATACTATCTTCATATTCTGTCAATGAAATTTTTAAAATCTCTATTTTTTCATCTTTAAATAAAACATCTTTTATAGAGTTGTTTTCATTTGTTAATATGGATAATAATTTCTTAATATTTACCATAAATTTTGAAATTAGTAAATTCTTTTTTGCAGTACTAATAAAAATATTTGAAATTTGTTTATTTTCCAATTCCATGATAAAGAAAAATTAATTTAAAACAAATTTTTTTATCTTTCATTAAAAGGATAAAAATTAGAATATTTTTAATATTATCTATATAAAATTTGAAAAATATACTAAAAAATTCACAATTGAAATTGTAAAATTAAAAATAAAAATAAAATAAAAATTAAAATTTAAAAAAAAAGAATTGAAAATGTCATATAAGTTTCAAAATATTCAAAATTTAAGAGATAATTCTTATTTATCAAAAATTGAAAATTTAAATATTCAACAAGATAAAGAAATACAACAATTACAACAAATTGTGAATGACCAAAAAAATCAAATTGATAATTTATCATTTGAATTAAGTCAAAAAATTCAAGCTTTTGATGAATTAAATGCAAATTATACAAATGTAAATATGGAATATACAAAATTAAGGCAAGAAAATTCAACTTTTATTGATAATGTATCAACTTATGAAAATGAATTAAATAATACTAAAATTGAATTAGAAGAATCTAAAAAAGAAATAGAAAGATTAAATAAAGTAATTTGTGTAATTGAAATTGATTTAAATTCTTCTGAAGAATCTTTAAAAGAAAAAATAGATAAAATAGAACAATTAACAAAAGAATTAACGACATTACAAAATGAAACTTTAAATTTAAATTTAAAGAATAAAAAATTAAATGAAGATAATAAAAATAATAAAAGTATAATTGAACATTATGAATTAGAAAGAAAAAATTTATTATCAAAATATAGTATAAAAGATGAAGAAATAAGAAATTCTATTAAAATAAAAAATGATGAATC
>JAEEGK010024494.1_pt1 | contig 12502 bp, 12 predicted proteins | sample 8958771 | NCBI WGS metagenome assembly JAEEGK01 (sample SAMN16246547, study PRJNA631951) | gut metagenome | biome: gut microbiome; feature: rumen; material: SC-attached | host: Bos | place: Iran: Karaj | collected 2018-10 | reverse complement strand
TTCATACTATGCAGCCAAAAACCGCTGAATTTCAAAGAAATTGCCGTATATAATGAAGATTTGCCGTGTTTTTTTCATTATATGCAGGGAAAATGAGCGAGCAGGTGTTTTCATCGCCTCGTCGGGAGAAAACTACGTCTTCCCTGCCGTAGAATGAAATATACTGCCCATTCTTTAATCCTGAGGCAGGGAAATCCACCATTTCACGGAAAAACCTGTCTCAAAATGGAAAAACCAGCCACTTTGTACTTCCCTGATTTAGGTTGACTCGGATTAGTAATAGATAATCGGCTTTATTTATACTTTTTGCTTTTTATCCCTAAAGTATGTTTACTTCTCCTGTCTTATCCCTATCAGGGGTTGACTGAAGATCGTAAGTTTGAAGGAGTCTCCTGACCGAATAGTAAAGGTAAAGATTTTTCAGGTATATTATTTTTATCCCTGTTTTTTATTGCCAGATGTCTTACGCTAGTCCATCTCATATCCTTCTCTCCTGTCAGCTCGGATGCTTCTATTGGCGTCATCATGCCTATGCTCATATGAGGTCTTCTATAGTTATAAAAGTCTACGGCAACAGCCACTGATGTAGTTACTTGATCAATATTATGAAAGACCTTTCCTTTAAGTAGTTCATTCTTCATAGTATTGTTGATTCTTTCTGCTTGCGCATTATCCTTAGGATCTCCCGTTTCAGTCATGCTTATTCGTATTCCTTGTTCCTTTAGGGCATTGACATATTCTCGGCTTGCATATTGGCAACCACGGTCTGAGTGGTGTATGAGGTTGGTGTCCTTACCATCAATTCTTTCAAGGGCCATTCTGAGCGCTTTCATTGGATAGGTCGTATTCAGGCTTTCCCCTATACTCCATCCGATAATTTCTTCACTATATGCATCAAGGATCATCGAAAGGAAACAGAAGTGATACTGATAGTCATTATCCATAATAATGATGTATGTTATGTCGCTTACCCACAGCTGGTTGGAAGCTGTTGGCAAGAAGTCTTTCGTGAGGTCCGGGTATGTAGGAAGACCATGCGTGGAATCTGTCGTTCTCGGTTTTTTAATACGTAGTCGAAGTTTCAAGTTGTTTTCATCGATGATGCGACAGAATCGATCGCGACCTATCGGACAATCGATACCGAACTCCTTTTGATACATATGCCATATCTTCTCGCCGCCAATTCCGGGATCGAGCTTCCGTATGTCTTTTATGTATTGAAGTGCGAACTCTTCTCTGGCTGCCTTCGCCAGTGCAGCATCATCGTCATACTGATAATATGCCTGCTTGCTCACACCAAGCAGCTTGCAGAGTTCCGACACGGGATTGTCCGTAGCGGATTCCGCATGCAGGTCTGTCACTGCTTGGCGCCAGCTTTTTTTCGTATGGCGATACCATACTTCTTCTCTGCAATCTCGATAATCTTGTCATTGAGCCGGTTGCGCATTTTTTCGACCCGAAGCTCTTCTTCCAGGTCGGCAATCTGCTGTTTCAATGACTCTATCTCTGTGGGTTTCGATTCGTTATTGTCCATGCCCTGTGGCTTCCCATTTTCCTTCTCAAAGGTAGTAATCCATTTCAATACAGTGGTGGGCGAAAGATGCAATACCTGAGCAATCTTATTTGCTTTGTATCCCTCTTGATAGTGGAGCCGAAGCACTTCTTCTATGTGCAGCTCCTTCTTGTCTGTACAATGAATATCTGTCCTCTTCTCGTTAATGTCGAATTTCGAGATCCATCTTCGTACTGTTCTGTCTGATAATTGCGTCTCCCGGATAATTGCTTTCACTGACATCCCCGCATCATATAGATTCAGGACTTTTAAAATTAGTTCATTCTTTTCTCTTGTGTATGTTCCCATTTGTTAACTCTTTTTTGAGTCAACTTTTTTCAGGGGAAGACATCTCATCCATTCTGTGTCCAGCTGGCACAGGCAAAGCCTCCGACCCCGCCGCCATCCAAGAGCAGATGATGGGGTTCTATCAGGCTCTCTGCAAGTAGTCTTGGAAACCATATTAAATAAAACCGCCGCCACCTCACTCTGAGATAACGGCAGTTTTGTCATTCTATGGAATGTCATCCTGAGGCGAAGCCGAAGGATCTATTTTCCCCTCACAAAATGCCGGTAATCAGAGCCCCAGGTCCCGACAGAATAGGTCGTACCCTCTTTCTGCCATTCCATCTCCTTTGACGTCAGTTTCACAAGCTTGTAGGTGACATTGCTGTAGTCCGACATAGCCGGGTTAATGGTAATGGTCCCCTTGTCAATCAGGTCGATGGCATAGTGGCCGCTGTAGTCGTGCGATTCACCACTTAAGGCATCATATACGTGAAGCTGATAACCATTGTTCCCGTCAAAGGTGTACTCCACGGAACCATCCATCGCAAAGACCGTGGGGTCATATTGCTCAGTCCAGGTCCCTTCCAACTTGTTCACATCTATCTTCTCACACCCGCACAGCCCTGCCACCAGCAGTGCCGCGCAAATCAGTGTCTTCAGTATATTCATTGTATTCGTATATTAGTTGGCCGATATGGTCACATCGGACGCCGGCATGGTGAGGGTATAGGATCCGCCTCCGTTGTCTGTCAAGGCTACGGGGTTGCTCGCACCATCGACAGCGCTGTAGGAAGAACCGCCGGACAGGGTCAGAGTTACTGCCTTGCCGAAAACAAAGTACTTGACACTTTCGTGCAACAGGTCTTCAGCCGTTGAAGTCGTCACGGTTACGCCACCGGCGCCGACAATCTTGTAAGCACCTGCCACACCGTCTTGATCTGCTCCATCAACGGCAAGACAGCCCGGTACGGATGAATAGAACGAATTCGTAAACACAACGTGGCCCGTAAGACTTTGTCCCTGATAGGTGGAAGGGAATTCTCCAATATAAGCACCTATATGAGGAGATGCCTTTGAGGCGGATACTTCAGCATTGCTAAAGCAAGAATCAAATGACAATTGCGGATTGTCGGTTCCGCCGAGAAGCTGTCCAATCATACCACCAACGTTGTCCGTACCATTTACAGTCCCTTGATTATAGGAATTGCTTATGACAAGTACAGTCGTAGGGCTACTAGGACTACTCCTGTGCATTCGGACCATGCCGAACAGTCCACCCGCACTATCGCCAGTTGAAATAATCGACCCACTATTGGAACAATTCAAATAGGTGAGCGTTTTTTCCGTAGACTTGGTGTATCCGGCGATGCCTCCAACAATACTAGTCCCTTCAATCGTTCCTGTATTGATACAATTGCTGATGGTAAGGGTGCTGGAATATCCTTGAAATCTTCCGGCAATTCCGCCAGCATCACTGCCTGTAGCCGTGATATGACCGTTATTTGTGCAATCTGAAATAGTGCATACCGCGTACCTGCTTATTCCAACAATGCCTCCAATATATTTTTGTCCTGTCACAGCTCCGTTATTGGTACACCCCGTCACAGGACTAGACCCACCACCCGCCAAAATGCCGCCTACTTCGTTTTTTCCTTGAATCGTTCCGTTGTTTGTGCAATTTTCAATCCTGGCATTAGAAAGAGTTACGATACCTGCCGCACTCCCATTGGTTGCCGTAACCGTCCCGGAAAAGGTGCAATTGGTCAGAGGGGCACTTACCCCACTGTCAATGTATGCAACTATGCCAGCTACATTACCTGTTCCCGTGATTGAGCCAGATACGGTACATCCTGATATATTACCATCTGTGTAGCCGGCTATGCCACCGACTCTGCTTTGGGTCGATGTGATTGTACAATTATCCAGCGTCAAATCTTTGACATTGGAATTCCGTCCCAAATATCCGAACAATCCTATATTCTGTTGTGTTGCGTTAATTTTCAGGTTGGAAATGGTTTTATGATTCCCGTCGAAACATCCCTTGAATGAAAGGACCGAACTTAAACCGATGGGTTGGAAGTTATCAACTTCCGTGAGGTCCAGGTTCTGCATCAATTTTACCGTCTGTCCAGCATAGTTCTTACCGATACTCACCTCGTTGGACAGTAGCACAAGATCGGACACTGAATTGATTTCCGTAAGATAGTTTGATGACAGATCCTGCATCCTCAGGGTCGAGGTATAGTATTTACCGCCCTGAAGATTCCCCTTCTTAACGCAACTCAATTGCCGGGAATCATCTGTGACGCATTTAATGACATAGTTGTTGATTTCGCTCATTGAATGTATGGCCACCCATATCTCATTGACTGCATCCGTTAATGTAATGTTAATGCTTCCCAAAATGGCGACGTTACTGCCCAGATAGTAGGATAACATGTCATCTCCGACAATCGTTACACTCGTTACGTTAATATCCGCTCCTTCAGCATCCTGAAACTTGATCTTCCAAATGGCTTGGACATTCTTGAAAGCAGCGTTGGTCGTGGAGATTACTCTTGTTTCCGTATTCAATTCCGTAATTTCCACCTCCGCATAGGAATAATTGCAGTGGTCGGAAATATACTGCAACGTTCCATCCTGGCCGCGATAATCAGGTTGGTCATTGGGATAGGTCAAACGAATCTTCGTGCCTACTGCCAGTCCTTCAACGGAAGTCAGCGAACCGGTAAAGGTTGTGTGTAAACCACTCGTTTCAGCTGTTAACGAACCAACAGGTTCCGAAAGATAGAGCATTCCATTTTCAAGGTACTTATAGGCAATAATGACGTCGTTTTGCACCCATTCCGACTTGATGGTGCCATTGTCGTTCAACGACAACGCTTTGGTGACGGCATCACCTTTCTCGCCGGCTTCCACCTTCAGTGTCCAGACTTCTTCCTCTGCTACAACGGGATCAGTAGTCTCCTCTTCTATAACGGGGGCTTCCTCCTCGATAATCTGTTCCACCTTGCCACAGGAGGCAAAACACAGGCACAGGCACAAAGATGCCGATATGATAGTCTTACTGTTTTTCATTTCTCCTCCTCCTAAAAACCTATAGGTCCTTCATACTGCGGTGCATCACCAGAGACAACGAGGATGGCTCCCTCAGCTTTTACCTCTATAACTGTCGTTGTAGGGGCTTCATACAAATCTTGTTCAATCGTTTCCATTTTCTTGAAGGTTCTACTAACTGGAGTGCAAAGATACTAAAAAGTACGCTATTAACATACCGAACAGTATGCTAATAAAGAAAAAAAGTGGGGTCACACGCAAAATTCCGTGGGCATGCAATCAATTAACTTGCGCATTAACTCTATTTTCACTATCTTTACAATTTGAAAAAAAGAAAGACCTATCAGATACAGAAGACATCACGTTTGCTATGAGAAACAGGCAGGAATGGTTCAATGAGAAGATGGCGGCAGTATCTCCGGAAATTGTGTCCGAGGTGCAGTTGTCGGCCGATATCATTGCCCGCATCGACGCCATCCTCAAGCAGAAGAACATAACGCAGAAGGACCTTGCCAGCAAGATGGGTCGGTCGGAAGCGGCCATATCACGGTGGATGTCGGGCTTTCCCAACCTCACGCTGAAATCCATTGCCGAGATTTCCACCGCCCTTGGCGAACCCATGATAAAGGTTACTGAATAAATGACTATATCCTTGTCATATTTCTTCGCTTCTAATGCTCTCCTCACAATCGGGGGGGGGTATAACCATCTTGTAATCAGTAATATATCTGAATCTTGTCGCGGACTCCGCAAGGAGTGCCGCTGCTTTTTGCGTGCATAAATGAACATTAATTCAAACAAATCATAAAACAATGGAAATCAAGAAAAAAGAATTGTACCTTTCCCCCGAAGTGCATATCTTCGAGGTGAAAACCGAAGGCGTCATCTGCGGCAGCCTCACAGACCCTAATGACTACATTCCTGCTGAAGATCCGTTCTTATTTTAATTCATGGAGGACAAGACAATGAAGAAAGTATTTGGAATCGCAGCCCTGCTGCTTGCCCTTGCCGCCTGCAACAAAGTCGAAACGGAAATCACGCCGGTAGAACAGCCTTCCAACAGCAAAGGCATCACCATAACAGCCACACTGGCTCCCAAGACGGCCGACACCAAGGCCGTGAGCGACAACGGAGACAACAAGATAACCGTAACTTGGGCCGAGAATGAGCATATCGCCATTCTTTACGATAAGGACGGCGCACAAGTGGCCGATGCCACCATCACCGCCGTGGACGGAACCACTGGCGCTGCCACTATTTCGTTCACCGTAGTGAGCGGCACCGCCGACAACACCGCCTGCACATTGGTCTATCCGTACTCCGCCGCCAAGGATGACAAGAGCGGTGTGAAGGACGCCGCCACGCTGCTCGCGGCCCAGAACGGCACGCTGAATGCCGACCTTGACGTGCGCGTAGGCGCCGGCACCATCCAGACCACGACGCCCGGCCTCGATGTCACCACGCAGCCCGAGGCGCAGTTTGCCATCTTCAAATTCACCGTCAAGAATGCCGACGCTTCGGCTACCATTGACGTGAAGCCCCTCACCGTTACCATCGATACGCAGCATTACGTCATCACGCCCGCCTCTGCCACGAGCACGCTCTATGTTGCCCTACCTGCCGTCAGCAGCAAGACGGTCAGTTTCTCTGCCACGGGCAGCGACAGCAAGACCTACATCTGCTCCAAGGACGGCGTTACCTTCGCTGCCGCCAAGTACTATCAGAGCACGCTGAAGATGTCCGAACCGCCGCTGCTGACCACGATTACGGCAACAGGCAAAGAGCAAGCCAGCTACAGCACGGCGAATGTGGCAACCGTTTCATTCAGTTATACTGCATCTGGATCCTCAGCATACCTCGCTAACTGGGGCTGGTGGGGATACGGTTGGATTGCAACTGTCACTCCAGCTGATGGATATACCATCACCAAATGCGTATTCTATGACGACGCCAATCGTACAGCAACAGATAGCGAAGCTCCCTTTGTAGTAGAAACCACAGAAGAGGATAAGACACCGAAAGTAAATGGCACACCCATTCTGGAATACACGTCTAAAGGTATAAAAAAGATTGATGTGTATGGCTATGTTAAGCCTTAAGCATTTGAAATGCGATTTTGCGGACTGTAAGTCCTGATACTCGCAGCAGTCGGATTTCAAATCCGACTGAACCAAACCCAAGGAGGGCGGCCCCGAAAGCCACGGCGCGGACGGACGGCCGCCCTCCAACCAATAAAAGCAACAAAAGCGGTCCTCAAGGCCGCTTTCGTTTTACGTAAACCTTCCGCAAACACTATGGACAAAACCGTCTCTCAACTCCAACTTTACCAGTATTTCCTGGGGTTCTTCTTGCCGAAGGGCATTCTGGACTTCTTCGAACCCGTCTGGATGGAAACACAGTCCCTCGACAGCCGGGAAAGCAAGAAGGACATCTTGTATGCCGGGACAAAAAGCTGACCCTGCACATCCGCCGCCGCAGATGGCTTAACACCAGAGCGGAAAAGCTTCACGGCTGGTACAAGACCGTCAACCGATGCACTATACGCGAGGTCAAGTCGGCAAGGGATGCCATCAAGTCCAGGGAGGACAACGTCCTGAACTACTTCATCGCTCGCTCAACGAATGCTTCAGCAGAGTCACTCAACTCCAAGATGAAAGCCTTCCGTGCTCAGCTTCGAGGTGTATCAGATCTACCATTCTTCGTATTCAGGCTATGCAGGCTCTTCGGATAGTCTCCCACGGAACTTTGCAGGTGAGCCAAAAAGTGCGTATCTTTGTGAAAACCTACATTATTGGCAATGAGAGAGAACAATAAGGAGAAGCTCTTCGCGCAAACCTTTTCGCTGCTGCTCACCCGCAACATCGGTGACCTGACTTTGGACGAGGTTGAAAAGGCCACGGGCTTCACCCGCGGCGCCATCTTCTATTATGCCAAGACCAAACTGGACTTCTTCCGCCAGGTCATCATCAACGAGGTCCTGGAGAAGCAGGACATCCACCGCAAAGTGAACTACACGGAGGGGATGTCCCTCAAGGACTTCATCCAGGCCTACCTGGAAGGCGTTGTCCACACCCGGACATACTATCTGGATGCTGTCAGTCAGGCTCTGCCAGAGAATCCCACCCACGCCTACCTTCTCCTCATCCTGCAGATTAAGCGCTACTATCCGGACCTGGGAGAACGCTATTACGAGATTATGCAAGAAGAAGTGGCGCTCTGGAAGAAAGTCCTCACCGATGCAGTGGCGTCCGGTGAAATCGGCCCGCAGCAAGACCTTGACACCGTCGCAGCCACCTTCCAGTCCCTCTTCTACGGCTACTCCTTCCACGCCGCCGTCGGCAAAGCCTTCGCCCCCGCCGCCCTCAAAGCCCAGATGATAGGCTTCTACCGGAGCCTGTGTAAGTAGTCTTTAAAACCGAATCAAATAAACTGCCGCCACCTCGGGCCTGAGATAGCGGCAGTTTCTCTGTCGTCCTGAGGCGCAGCCGAAGGATCTATTTTCCCCGAACAAAGTGCCTGTAATCAGATCCCCAGGTTCCAACAGAATAGGTTGTGCCCTCCTTCTGCCATTCCATCTCCTTTGATGTCAGCTTCACAAGCTTATAGGTGACATTGCTGAAGTCGGACATGGCCGGATTGATGGTGATAGTGCCCTTGTTGATCAGGTCGATGGCATAGTGGCCGCTATAGTCGTGAGATTCGCCGCTTAGGGCATCATATACGTGGAGCTGGTAGCCATTGTTCCCGTCGAAGGTGAACGTCACCGAACCATCCATCGCGAACACCGTAGGGTCGTATTGCTCGGACCATGTTCCTTCCAGCTTGTTCACGTCGATCTTCTCACAACCGCTCAGCCCTGCCACCAGCAGCGCCGCGCAAATCAAAGCTCTCAGTATCTTCATCATCGTCTTTTTCTTAGTAAAAGTATAAAAGTACAAAATCTTGCCTGTAAAAGTTCTTTTTTCCTCCATCCGCCGGGCGGAACCTTCCATGGCCCCGCCCGGCATCAGGATAGAAAGTATTTATGTTTAACCGCTTATGAAGCCTATTCCTTCTTCAATTCAATCGCCGGATTCGTCCTTGCCGCCTTCAATACCTGCCAGATGACTGAGACAAAGGCGATAAGCCCGGTGAGCAGCACGGCCACCACGAAAATCCACCAATATCCTTCCAGTCTGTAAATGAAATCTTTGAGGTATTCCTGCGCGGCATAGACCGCAATCGGAATGCCGATGACGCAGGCAATCCCTACCAGCACCATGTATTCACGTATCGTTCTCCATGCCTCGGTGTCCACCGTTCCTCCGAAAACCTTCCGCACGGCAATGTCGCGGCTCTTTTCATCGGCATAATAGGTACTCATGGCGACCAGACCAAGGAGGGCGATGATAATAGACAGGAGCATAAAAATCTCCACCAGACGCATGTTGTTGCGGGCCGGTTTCCAGTCCTCGGCGATATTCTCGTCAATCCAGAAGGCTAAACTTCCGTAAATCTGCTTGCCCTTGATGTAGTTATCGTAAGCTTCCATGATCTGCGCTTTCGCCTCTTTCCTGTCCGGTGTGGTTTCTATGACCCAACCGGCGAAAGGAATGTCCTCGGAACGCATCAGCGAAACGATGGCATAGTCTTCTTCTCCAATATTGGCATTGTTGGTCGGGAAAGATTTGAAAACGCCGGCAACCTGTTCGCATCCCTTCGTCCGGTGGCTCAGCGTGCCACTGATGTCGTGATAGTCCGCATCGAAACCGGTAGCGGCAAAACTCTTGTCCGAGAACCATACGCTATTGAATTGTGGCGCATGGAAGTCCTCAAGGATTTCAAATCCGAACATCGAAAAAGCGGTACTGTCCAACCTTATCAGTTTGTAAAGGATGTCCTGACCATCCCGGGTGGTGCTGTACTGGCCCATATTGATACTGCCGGGCACTCCCGAACTCCTTCCGATTCGTCTTACGCAAGGGAGCGCCTCAAGGGCATCTTTCAAAGGAGCATTGTCCTCACCGGAAAAATCTTTGAGGAAGAAGATGTTCTCGATATTGCAGTTCATCGGCCGGTCCTGGGTTTTGCGCATCTGAGCTTCCATCGTGATGGCGAGTGCAATCAAGATGACCGCCAGGGCGTTTTGCAAAACGATGAAAACCCTGCTGAAGACCATCTTGCTCTTGCGCCTGAATCCGCCTTTCATCACGTCCACGGGTTTGTAGCGGCCTGCCATCATGGCAGGGAAGATGCCGCAGATCGCTCCTACAAGCAGAATGATGACGATATATGCCATTACATAGCCCGGAGACCAAATGACTTTAATCGGGATATCCGGATTGTTCAAAAGCGCGTTCATAGCCGGGCAGAAGGCTTCCGCAAGCAACAGGCCGGCCGCAAAGCATACTGCGGTAAACGCAATGGATTCAGCTACGTACTTCCAGATAATGCCGCCCCTTGATGCTCCCGACAATTGCCTCACGGCCATTTCCTTAGCCCTCTTTCCGGTAAGAGCGACAGACAGGTTGATGTAGTTCAGAATGGCCGACAGAAGGAGAAGAAGTCCAACCAGCGTCAGAATTCTGAGTGTCCCTTTGTCTCCATGCCTGAAGAATCCGTCAGTCTCCTTGAAAAACAATTCATCATAACGTGAGAGTTCCAGATGTTCAAAGAAAGCCTGTCCATAGATGCTTGAATAAACGTCTTTGCAAACGGTTTCCAATTTGTCATATAGTGCTTTCCTGTCTGTTCCGGGCCGGACCTTGAGCAGCGTGACCGTGCTGCCATAATTATCGAACGGCTGCCAATCGTCCTTGTATATAGCAGCATTGAGGAATATATCATAAGGCTTGATGACCGTACCCTTCAAGTCCTCTAATATGGCACTCACAACATAGCTGCTTCCACTGATATCAATGGCATCACCTAATGAAAGGCTGTGCTTTCTGGCGAAAGAGGCTGTAAGAACGACATTGGAGGGAACGGAAAGCACATCTGCAGCGCCTTCCAAAAAGCGGAACTGAGAACAAATCTCAAAGAACGCCGGTTCCACGCCAACGCTTTCCGCATCCGTCTGCTCTCCCCGAATGGCAGGATGTACCACTACATTACACATCCTGGAAACGGACTCTATTTCCGGAATATCACCGATGGCATCCGGGAAACCGTATGTAAGCGCCGGGAATCCCGGTGTTCCGGGCACATAGACTCTTTCCCGTTCCGGATGTTCACGCGTCACCGCAAACTGCTGCCAGACATAACTGCCGATGATGATTACAAAAGCCAGGCTCACCGCCAGCCCGATGAATTCAATGGCAGTGTAGAGCTTGTTGCGGGATAGGAATTTCAGGTATGATTTCATACGCGTTTATTCATTCTTCAACGATTCCACCGGATTCGCCCGGGCAATCTTCAGACAGTTCAGTACCACCACGCCAAGGACAATTAACAGTACCAACAGCGCCCCACCGATGAAATATAGCGGACTCAGGGACACCTTTTCGGCAAACTGCTCCAGCCACTTGCGAGCCACGAAGAAGGCACCGATGCAGGCTATCACGGCCATCACTCCGGACAGCTTCAGGATATCCACGGCAAAGACGCTCAGGATGTCTCGGGTGGTGGCACCGTTGATCTTCCGGACAGCCATCTCCTTGGAGCGGCGCAAACTTTCGTCCCGGATGAAGCCGATGAGACCAAGTAGTGCGATCAGCAGGCTGAACACAGCGCCGATGGCCATTGTATTCCGCATCTTCTTGCTGTCGGCGTATGCCGCCCGCATCTGCTCCTCGTAGGACAGGATGTTGATTTCCCGGCCCTCCAAGGCCTTCTCCAGCGCTTGACGAACCTTTGGTAGTGCCTCCGGCCGGACTTTGAAGAAGGTATGCGGCATCCATGAACTCATGCTACCAATCTCACCATAGAACAGGGCGCTGGGACGCGGGTCCACGCCGGTCAGGTTGCCGATCAAGTAGCTCTTGTAGACACCGGAAATGGTGAAATAACGTCTTCCAGTATCGTCCGAACGGTCGTGGCCGGTAATGAACACCTGCTTGCCTACAGCACCGTCGCTCCAATCCGTGAACTCAGCCATTTTCTTTACAAACTTCTCATCCACTACAATTTCGGATGAATCTCTTGGCGCGCGGCCCTCCAGGAATTGAATTCCCATCAGATCATAGAAATCCGGTGAGCATTCATACTGGTCGGCGATATTGAAGAGTTCCCGGTCATCATTCGGCAGATAAACATTGTCGCCGTTGGAGCCCTGGAAGGGCAGATTGTAGGCAGCTGCTACAGCGCTTACTTCCGGAATACTTCGCAACGTCTGGGCTGCCCTGACAAGAGACTGCCTATCTCCGTCGAACATGTCAAAGTAATACAGGTTCTTGTAGTCGTAACCCGTATCGGCGTTGGATACCTTCTGATACTGTCGGCCAATGATGAGCATCATCACAACCAGGAACACGTTGATGAGTACTTGCACACCCAACAGCCCCAGTTTCCAGTTGCGGGAATTCTCCGTATAGTTCTTCAGCGCCGCATACACCGGAACTCGCTGGTACAGTTCGGCCGGAACGACAATCGAGATGACCAGCACCAGCAGGATCACGGCTGCTATGG
>JAEEGK010024486.1_pt1 | contig 12505 bp, 12 predicted proteins | sample 8958771 | NCBI WGS metagenome assembly JAEEGK01 (sample SAMN16246547, study PRJNA631951) | gut metagenome | biome: gut microbiome; feature: rumen; material: SC-attached | host: Bos | place: Iran: Karaj | collected 2018-10 | reverse complement strand
AAGAGAAGAATCGAGATCTACGTGAACAATCAGGTAGAACAGAAGAGATCTCAGGACAAGTCGACAAAATAATAAAGGATCGGAAGCTCCCGGCTGCGTGCCGGGAGTTTTTTTATGATATACTGTTGCCATGGATATGAAACATGAAAAACTGAAAAATCTGCCCAAAGCGGACGTGGTGATGGAAATCCCCGTCCTGCGGGAGATTCTCGCGTCTACGGACCGGAAAACGGCCTTAGAAGCGGTCCGGAAAGCGGTGGAGGAGATGCGCCGGGCCCTGCTGGACGGCGAGGATCCGGATATCAGCGCCGAAGCTGCCGCCGCGCGCGCCTGCGCCATCCTGCGGGCGGAGGATAAACCTTCGCTGCGGACAGTCATCAACGCGACGGGCATCATCCTGCACACGAACCTCGGAAGGGCCTTGCTCAACCGGCAGGCGGCGGAATATGCCGCGGAGATCGCCTGTTCGTATTCCACGCTGGAATACGACGCGGAGGAGGGAAAGCGAGGCAGCCGCCACGATCACGTGAACCGCCTCATCGCCCGGGTGACCGGCGCGGAGGACGCTATCGCGGTCAACAACAACGCTGCCGCGACGCTTCTCTGCCTTGTTTCGCTGGCTTATCGGAAAGAGGTCGTCGTTTCCCGGGGGGAACTCGTGGAGATCGGCGGTTCGTTCCGCGTGCCGGAGATCATGGAGCAGGGCGGCACCGTCCTGAAGGAGGTCGGCACGACGAACAAGACGCATTTCGCGGATTACGAACGGGCCATCGGACCGGACACGGCGGCGCTGCTGAAGGTGCATCCCAGCAATTACCGGGTCATCGGGTTTACGGAAGACGTGCCGGCGCAGCAGCTTGCGCAGCTGGCGCACAGCAAAGGCCTTCCCCTGATCTACGACCTGGGCAGCGGCCTGCTGGAAGATCTCAGCTCTTACGGGCTGGACGAACCGACGGCGCAGAAAGCGCTTGCCGCTGGAGCGGACGTCATCCTGTTCTCCGGCGACAAACTGCTGGGCGGTCCGCAGGCAGGCATTATCGCGGGCAAAAAAGAATACATCGAAAAGATGAAAAAGCACCCGCTGGCGCGCGTCGTCCGCGTGGATAAGATGACTCTCGCGGCGCTCGAACAGACGCTGCGCATCTACCGCGATCCGAAAGAAGCGCTGCAGAAGATCCCCGTTCTGGAGATGGTTACGAAGCCCGCTTCGGAACTGAAAGCTGCCGCGCAGGGATTTGCCGCAGGCCTGGCGGAAGCAGGGCTGCAGGCCTCCGTAGGCATCCGCGAAGACGTCAGCCGCGTCGGCGGCGGTTCCGCGCCTATGCTGGATCTGAAGACCTGGTGTGTGTGGGTGAAGCCGCAGGCGATGTCCGTGGACGAGCTGCAGGAGAAACTGAGGCACTGGCAGATGCCCATCGTGACGCGCATCTCCGAGGGGGAGGTCCTGTTCGATCTGAGGACGCTTACAACAGGCGACCTGGTCCTGCTCCGCATGGCGCTGATTGACATTCTTTCGATCGGCAATTAGAATATATCGGGCGGTCTTATCCGCCTTTTTCGGGAGCAGATGGGTGCCGGTGTGCCCCGCGGTCTTCAAAACCGTTGTAGCAGGTTAGGAGCCTGCCTGGTGAGTTCGATTCTCACATGCTCCCGCCATTGTATTTTTTGGCCCTTCGACAAGCTCAGGGACCGGATAAGGAATTCTTTATGCGTAACGTTATCGTCGGCACTGCCGGACACGTGGATCACGGCAAGACCTGCCTGATCAAAGCCCTGACGGGCATCGACGCGGACAGACTGAAAGAGGAAAAGCAGCGCGGCATCACGATCGAACTGGGCTTTGCGGATCTGCAGGCGCCGGATGGGACCGACATCGGCATCATCGACGTGCCGGGTCACGAGAAATTCATCCGCAATATGCTGGCAGGCATCGGCGGCATCGACCTGGTGCTGCTGGTCGTGGCGGCGGACGAGGGCGTCATGCCCCAGACCGTCGAGCATCTGGACATCATGAAGCTGCTGAACATCCGCCGGGGCATACTCGTCATCACCAAGGCGGACCTGGCAGCGGACGAAGACTGGCTGGACATGGTCGAATCCGACGTGCGGGACGCGGTGAAAGGCAGCTTTCTCGAGAACGCGCCCTGCGTGCGGGTATCCGCCCAGACAGGGCAGGGCATCGACGAACTGAAGACTCTGATCTTCGAAGAAGTCGCGAAAACAGCGGAAAAGAACAACAATCCGGCGCTGCTGCGCATTCCCATGGACCGCGTGTTTACGATCCAGGGGTTCGGCACGGTCATCACCGGCACGCTGACGCAGGGCAGCATCCGCACGGGTGACGAAGTGACGGTCTATCCGGAAGGACTCCCCGCAAAGGTGCGCAATCTGCAGGTGCACGGCAAAATGGTGGAAGCGGCTTACGCAGGCCAGCGGACGGCTGTGAACCTGACGGGTGTCCGCAAGGAGGACATCGCCCGGGGCAACGTGCTGGCGGCGAAGGACAGCCTGACGCCGGCTTCCATGATCGACGTCAAACTGCAGGTGCTGTCCGATTCGAAACGCAGCGTGCTGAACGGGTCGCGCCTGCATCTGCATTACGGTTCGGCACAGATGTTGTGCAAGGCCGTTCTGCTGGACAGGGATTCCCTGGACCCGGGCTGCAGCTGCTATGCGCAGCTTCGCACGGAAGAACCGGTGGTGATGAAGCAGGGCGATCCCTTCGTCGTGCGCTATTATTCGCCGGTCGAAACTGTCGGCGGAGGCGTTGTACTGAACGCGAACGCGCCGAAACATAAACGCTCCGACGAAAAGGTGCTGCAGGCTCTTTCCGTGCGCGAAACGGGCGACGACAGCGCGCAGATGGAGCAGGTGCTGCGGGACGAAAGCAGGACCTTCCCGGGCGCGGAAAAACTGGCAGGACAGCTCGGACTCTCGGCCGCGGAAGCAGAAGAACAGCTGAAAAACCTTGCGGCGCAAGGAAAAGCGGTCTTGCTGGGCGAGAACATTTACGTACATCAAGATTATGTAAACAATATAAAGACTGCTGCCTTTACGATCCTGGAGTCGTATTACGCGAAGAATCCGCTTCTTGCAGCGATGCCCAGGGAAGAGTTGCGCAGTAAATTGGGCAGTCAGGGAAAAGTGACGGACGCGAAGCGGCTGGACCGTGTGCTGCAGTATCTCGGAGAGACCGGCGCGCTGGCGCTGACCCCGGCGACCGCGGGGATCCAGGGCCATACCGTAAACTATACGAAAGCCCAGCTCCGGCTGATGGAAGAGATCGCGAAACTGTACGCCCAGGCGGGCTGCGAGAGCCCGGATCCGGACGAAGTTTTCGCCGGCAGAAAGGACAAAGAGGAGTGCAAACGCCTGATCGCGGCCATGTGCGCGGACGGACGCCTGACCCGCGTGCAGAACAGATTCTGCCTGGACAGCGCGTTTCTGCGGCAGACCGTCGACTGGATCCGCGGAAAGATCGAAGCGGACGGTTCCCTTACGCTGGCAGAACTGCGCGATCACCTGAACACGTCCCGCAAATACGCCCTGATGATCCTGGAGTACTGCGATAACGCGAAAATAACAAGATTGCAAGACGACAGAAGGGTGTTCTATTGAATTCATCTCGAGGGGTGGCGCCTAAAGAGGCTCATGAGCGACGCAGCGAACGCCGTGACTCCCAAGAGTTGCGGTCGCGGATGAGCGGAGGAGCGAAATGAGGATGCGTTAGGCGACAGGACCCCGAGAGTATATAAAATCATTATAATTTCATCACACTATTTTACTTGTCCGATAAATCGCCGGATGTTAAAATAATAATACAGATTCAGAACAGTCGGTTGATGACTGCGGGAGAGCGCAGAGAATGCGCACCGAAGGCGTAAGTTGTCTTCCCCGGCCAGGGAGACGGCGATGATCTCAGGTAAAAGGACCGCAATCGGACGAAACTCTGGAGAGCGTAAGCACCGAAGGGGCAAATTCCGCATAGGAAAGAATCTCTCAGGTTAGTGTACAGAGCAGGAAGGCATTTTGTTTTCCTGTTCTTTTTTATTCACCGAAAGGAAACCGCTTTGATCATCCTCACGAACAACCCGGACGTCGCACAGACCTTTCAGGACAGAAAAGTCCTATGGGTCGACGGGTCGTACCGGGACGTGCTGATCGAAGCCCGCGACCTGATCCATCAGGGCCGCCGCCTGCTGACCCATCCGCTGATGGGAAGTCTCAAACCCAACGAGACCCCGTACCGGAGCGTTGCCGTCAGCAGCGAACAGGGCGATCTGGACATGGACAGCCTGCTGCTGATCGAGAACGCGATCGAAACGTTCGACAAGTTCGCGCAGGTCACGCGGCCGGACCGGGGCGTCAATACCCTGGAACGGATGCTGGCGGACTTCCGGTTGATAGATTTGAGTCTGATCGAAAGCGCGCTGGAAGACCGTTAGGGCTTGCGGCGCAACCCCCATATCACAGGAGGAAATCATATGAAACTGGAATTGGGTATCATCAAGATCACTGATATTCAGTTCGCGGCGGAAAGCAAGGTGGAAGGCTCTGTCCTGTACGTCAACAAGGACGAGCTGAAGGCTCTCATCCTCGAGGACGAGACCCTGGCAAGCTGCGAACTGGACATCGCGAAGCCCGGAGAATCCGTGCGGATCACTCCGGTCAAGGACGTCATCGAACCCAGAGTCAAGGTATCCGGCGAAGGCGGCGTGTTCCCCGGCTGGATGGCCAAGGTCAAGACGGTCGGAAGCGGCAGGACGAACGTGCTGAAAGGCGCTGCGGTCGTCACGACAGGCAAGATCGTCGGGTTCCAGGAAGGCATTATCGACATGTGCGGAGAAGGCGCCAAATACACGCCGTTCTCCCAGCTGAACAACCTGGTGCTGTGCGTGGAGCCCGTGGAAGGCACGCTGCAGCACGCCTATGAAAAGGCAGTCCGTCTGGCCGGCCTGAAGGCCGCGACCTATCTGGGCAAACTGGCGAAGGACATCGAAGCGGAGGAAGTCCGCACCTACGAGACACCGACGATCACGGAAGGCATCAAGCTGTATCCGGATCTTCCCAGAGTCGGTTACGTGCTGATGCTGCAGTCCCAGGGCCTGCTGCACGACACCTACGTCTACGGCGTCGACGCCAAGCAGTCCCTCACGACCATGCTCTATCCGACGGAAACCATGGACGGCGCCATCATCAGCGGCAACTGCGTGTCCGCCTGCGACAAGAACACGACGTATCATCATCTGAACAACCCGGTCATCGAAGATCTGTACGCCCGCCACGGCAAGGATCTGAATTTCGTAGGCGTCATCATCACGAACGAGAACGTCTACCTGGCCGATAAGGAGAGATCGTCCGACTGGTCCGCCAAGCTGTGCGAGTATTTAGGCCTCGACGGCGCCATCATCTCCCAGGAAGGTTTCGGCAACCCCGACACCGACCTGATCATGAACTGCAAGAAGATCGAAGCCAAGGGCGTCAAGACCGTCATCATCACCGACGAATACGCGGGTCAGGACGGCGCGTCCCAGTCCCTTGCGGACGCCGATATCGCGGCGAACGCCTGCGTCACCGGCGGCAACGCCAACACCGTCATCCATCTGCCGAAGATGGACAAGGTGATCGGTCACATCGAATACGTGGACAAGATCGCCGGCGGCTGGTCCGGATCCCTGCAGGAAGACGGATCCATCGTCGCGGAGCTCCAGGTCATCACCGGAGCCACGAACGAGATGGGCTTCAACACGTTCAGCGCGAGATAGAAAGGAGGGACGTGCGGAAATGATCAAAGTCGTTCATTACATCAATCAGTTCTACGCCGGTAAAGGCGGAGAAGAGATGGCGAATATCCCTCCTGAAAAGGTAAAGGGTTTCGTCGGCCCGGGCATGGCGTTCAACGCTGCGTTCAAGGGCGAAGCCGAGATCGTTGCCACCGTGTTCTGCGGCGACAGCTATTTCAACGAAAACAAAGAGGCGATCGACACCGTCATCGCCATGATCAAAGAAGAGCAGCCTGACATCGTCATCTGCGGTCCTGCGTTCAACGCGGGCCGTTACGGCGTCGCCTGCGGCACTGTCGCCAGCGAAGTCAAGGCGCAGCTGGGCATTCCCACGCTCACCGGTATGTACGACGAGAACCCCGGCGTGGATATGTTCAAGTCCAAGACCATCATCATGAAGACCAAGGACAGCGCGGCCGGCATGAGAAAGGCCGTCGCGGCCATGGCTCCCGTAGCCCTGCGCATGGCGAAGGGCGAGGAACTGGGCAGCGCAGCGGCGGAAGGGTATTTCCCGACCGGCATCCGCAAGGGTCTGTTCGAAGAGAAGAGAGGTTCCGCGAGAGCGGTCGACATGCTGCTGAAGAAGCTGGCAGGCGAGGAATTCGAGACCGAATACCCCATGCCCCAGTTCGACAGAGTGCAGCCGAATCCGGCCGTCGTCGACCTGGCTCACGCCAAGGTCGCGCTGGTCACGTCCGGCGGCATCGTGCCCAAGGGCAACCCCGACCACATCGAGTCTTCTTCCGCGTCCCACTACGGCAAGTACGACATCGACGGCGTCCAGGTCCTCACAGACAAGACTTACGAGACCGCTCACGGCGGTTATGACCCGGTGTACGCGAACGCGGACCCGAACAGAGTCCTGCCCGTGGACGTCATGAGAGAATTCGAAAAGGAAGGCCGCATCGGCGAGCTGTCCCATTACTATTACGCGACCGTAGGAAACGGCACCGCCGTCGCTTCCGCCAAAAAGTTCGCTGACACGTTCAGCAAGGAACTCATCGCGGACGGCGTGCAGGCTGTTATCCTCACCAGTACCTGAGGAACCTGTACACGTTGCGGCGCAACAATGGTAAAAGAAATCGAAAGAGCCGGCATCCCCGTCGTGCATATGTGCACGGTCGTGCCCATCTCTCTCACCGTCGGCGCGAACCGTATCGTCCCGACGGTCGCTATCCCGCATCCGCTGGGCAACCCGGCTCTCTCCCACGAGGAAGAGCACGACCTGCGCAAAAAGCTGGTCGGCAGAGCGCTCAAGGCTCTGGAAACGCCTGTGGACGGACAGACAGTATTCGAGGAATAAGAAATGGCAAAACAGTATGACATCGTGATCATCGGCGCGGGTCCCGCGGGACTTGCGGCAGGACTGTACGCGGGCAGAGCCCGTATGTCCACGCTCATCATCGAGAAGGAGAAGGACGGCGGACAGATCGTGCAGACCGCGGAGATCGAAAACTATCCCGGCGGCCTGGAGACCGAATCCGGCCCGTCCCTCGTGGCGCGTTTCGCGGCGCAGGCTGAAAAGTTCGGCTGTGAGAGAGTGCTGGACACCGTAAAGGAAGTCGAACTGGAAGGCCCGGTCAAAAAGATCGTCTGCAATAAGGAGACGTACGAAGCCAAGGCCGTCATCATCGCTTCCGGCGCGTCGCCGGCCCTGATCGGCTGCCCGGGCGAAGCGGAATTCACCGGCAAGGGCGTATCCTACTGCGCGACGTGCGACGCTGCGTTCTTCGAGGACTTCGAAGTCTTCGTGGTCGGCGGCGGCGACGCGGCAGTAGAAGAAGCTATGTACTTGACAAAATTCGCGAGAAAGGTCACCATCATTCACAGAAGGGACGAACTGCGCGCGGCCAAGTCCATCCAGGAGAAAGCGTTCAAGAACGAGAAACTGGAATTCATGTGGAACACGGTCGTCAAGGAACTCAAGGGCGACGGCATCTTGAGCTCCATGGTCGTGGAAAACGTCAAGACCGGCGAGCAGACCGAGATCGTTGCCGACGAGGACGACGGCATCTTCGGCGTGTTCGTGTTCATCGGCTTCAAGCCCGCTACGGCGGTGTTCGAAGGTAAGGTGGAGATGGAGCGCGGCTACATCGTCACCGACCAGGAGATGCGCACGAACGTGCCCGGCGTTTACGCCGCAGGCGACTGCCGGGTCAAGGAACTGCGCCAGGTCGTGACCGCTGCGGCAGACGGCGCTATCGCCGCCTGGCAGGCAGCCCGGTACGTCGACGAATTGGAATAGGAGGAAAGCAATGCTGGAAGTAGATAAGCTTACATTCGAAGAAGAAGTGCTGAAGGCGGAAGGCTACGTTCTCGTAGACTTCTACGGAGACGGCTGCGTTCCCTGCGCGGCCCTGATGCCCCACGTACACGCTCTGGCGGATCAGTACGGCGACAAGATGAAGTTCTGCGCCCTGAATACCTCCAAGGCGAGAAGACTGGCCATCGGCCAGAAGGTCCTGGGCCTGCCCACCATCACCGTATATAAGGACGGCGAAAAGGTGGAAGAACTGGTCAAGGACGACGCCACCGCCGAAAACGTAGCGGCGATGGTCCAGAAGTATATCTAGATTGCACGGGGCAGAGCCCCTTGTAATAGCACCCTGTAAAACGGAAAAGGAGGAATGTAGAATGGCTATCTTAAAGGATAAGAAAGTCATCATCATCGGAGACCGCGATGGCATTCCGGGTCCTGCGATCGCCGCATGCGCGGAATCTGCCGGAGCAGAAGTCGTCTTCGCTTCGACAGAGTGCTTCGTCTGAACGGCCGCAGGTGCCATGGACCTGGAAAACCAGAAGAGAGTCAAGGAGTTCAGCGAACAGTACGGCCCCGAAAACGTTGTCGTTCTCTTAGGCGCAGCCGAAGGAGAGGCAGCGGGACTGGCAGCCGAAACCGTTACGCTGGGCGACCCCACTTTCGCAGGTCCTTTGGCGGGAGTCTCGTTGGGACTCACTGTTTATCACGTATGTGAACCCGAAGTCAAAGCTGAATTCGATCCGGACGTCTATGACGAACAGATCTCGATGATGGAGATGGTACTCGATGTGGATGATATCTGCAGCGAGATGAATGCCATCAGAGACCAGCTTTAACCGGACCGGTTAGCAGGCAAGACAAGCGGCGGGCGAGGCAAAAAGGCCCGTCCGCCGCTCGTATTTTTTGAAAGGAACTGTATTATGAGCTACAGTGTGATCAAGGGAGCGGGATACATCCTGGTCCACGTGCCCGGCATGGTGATGCATCACGGCACGACCCAGACTACCGAAAAAGTCGTCAATCCCGGCTCCGATTATCTGAAGGAACTTCCTTCCCACATGCGGTCCTACGAGGACTGCCTGGCGTATCCGCCAAACCAGACGTATATCGGCAATCTGCCGATCGACGATCTGGCGGAGATCCCTGAACCCTGGGCGGACAAGAAGGTCGAAAAGCCCCAGCGCTACGGCAAATTCGGCGAGATCATGCCCGAAGACGAATTCATCCTGCTGATGCAGGCCTGCGACGTTTTCGACCTGGTGCGCCTCGATAAGGCGTTCGTCGAAAAGACGCTGCCGAAACTGCAGAAGCATCCTCTTATGAACGAGCATATCCTCGGCCTGATCAAGGAAGGGGACGATGCCGCCGAGATCGGAAAGGCCGTCGAGGAAGGCGCGGAAGCGCTGATCTTCGAAGACAAAACCGTCGGATGCGTTAAGAGAGCTCACGACGTCGACGTCAACCTGAGCGCCCACGTCATGTTCGAGAACCTGGTCTCCAAGGCTTCCGAAGTCCTGTCCGTGCTGCACCTGGTCAAGAACGCAGGAATCGATGCTGCGGATGTGGATTACATGATCGACTGCAGCGAAGAAGCCTGCGGCGACATGAACCAGCGCGGCGGCGGCAACTTCGCGAAAGCTGCCGCGGAGATCGCGGGTCTCGTGAACGCCACGGGCAGCGATACGAGAGGATTCTGCGCGGGTCCCGCCCACGCCATCGTGGAAGCGGCGTCCCTCGTCAAGGCCGGCACGTTCAAGAACGTCGTCGTGGCTGGCGGCGGATGCACCGCCAAGCTGGGCATGAACGGAAAAGACCACGTTAAGAAGGGACTGCCCATCCTGGAAGACTGTCTGGGCGGTTTCGCCGTCCTCGTTTCCGAGAACGACGGCAAGAGCCCGGAGATCAACACGGATATCGTCGGCAGACACAGAGTCGGCACCGGCAGCGCGCCGCAGGCCGTCATCGGTTCCCTCGTGACCGATCCTCTGGCGGAAGCCGGCATGACCATCCTCGACGTGGACAAGTATTCGCCCGAGATGCAGAACCCGGACATCACGAAACCTGCAGGGGCAGGGGACGTGCCGGAATCCAACTACAAGATGATCGGCGCCCTGGGCGTCAAGCTGGGACAGATGGAACGCAAGGATCTGCCCGGTTTCGTCAAGGAGCACGGTCTGAAGGGCTACGCGCCGACGCAGGGTCACATTCCCTCCGGCGTGCCATATCTGGGATATGCCAGAGAGAGCATCATGGCGGGAACGACGAAGAACGCCATGATCATCGGCAAGGGATCTCTGTTCCTCGGCCGTATGACCAACCTGTTCGACGGCGTTTCCTTCCTTATCCAGAAGAACACCGGCAAGGACGATGCACCTGTTGCAGCTGCAGGCTCCGGCAAGCAGCCCGTAATCGGCATCGCTGCTTCCGGCACCGAGCTGGGCAGAGAGAACCTGGAGAAGGCTGTAGCTCTTGCTGCAAAGAAGGGCGTTAAGGCTGTCATCATCGACGGCGAGGACTGCCTCTCCAAGATGGAAGAGATGCTGAAGGCCGGCGAGATCGACGCAGCAGTAGCTTCTCACTATCCGTTCCCCATCGGCGTTTCCACCGTCGGCAGAGTAGTTACTCCCGCTGAGGGCAAGGAAATGTTCCTGGCCAACACCACAGGCACCAGCTCCACTGACAGAGTTGCCGCAATGGTTCTGAATACTGTTGCAGGCATAATCGCTGCAAAGGCCTGCGGCAATGATAAGCCCACCGTTGGTATCGCCAATGTTGACGGCGCACGTCAGGCTGAGATCGCTCTGAACAAGCTGTCCGAGGGCGGCTACAAGATCAACTTCGCTGAAAGCTCCAGAGCGGATGGCGGCGCAGTCATGAGAGGCAACGACCTGCTTAAGGGCAGCGCAGACATCATGGTCATCGATTCCCTGACCGGTAACCTGATGATGAAGATGTTCTCCGCATTCACCACAGGCGGCAGCTTTGAATCCACAGGCTTCGGCTACGGCCCCGGCATCGGCGAAGGCTACAGCCAGCTGGTACTGATCATCTCCAGAGCTTCCGGAGCTCCTGTTATCGCCAATGCATGCGCATACGCTGCTGAGCTGGTCAACGCAGGCTGGACCAAGATCGCTGCAAAGGAATACGCAGCAGCCAACAAGGCAGGTCTTGCTCAGATCATCGAAGATATCAAGGCTTCCAATGCCAAGGCTCCTGCAGCTGCAGGCGCTGCCAAGATCGAAGCTCCTGCCAAGGAAGTCTGCGATGCTGACATCCACGGCGTAGAGGTAATGGACATCGAAGATGCAGTTACTTCCCTCTGGGCTAAGGGCATCTATGCCGAATCCGGTATGGGCTGCACAGGTCCCGTTGTAATGGTCAACGCTTCCAAGCTTGATGCTGCTTCCGATGTACTCCGCGAAGGCGGTTACATTAAGTAGTTTAAAGCCATTATTTCTTTAAAGACGGTCGGGTCATCCCGGCCGTTTTTTATTGTTCGTAAAGGGGATACTGACAGTCGCAGAATAGCTCCTTCTATTTTGCGGATCATCATATTTATATTCGTGGTAATTAATGTATAATAACTATATGGGGAGGAGATGATCATGAAGCAAAAGAATAAGCTCAGCAGAGTGCAGCAGGTATTTCTTATGATCGCCTCAGTTGTTTTTGTTTTCTTTACTGCTGTTTACGGCATAATCAACTCCCGGCCCGGCTTTGAGTATATGGGGGTCTTTCTTACTCCGAAGGAGGAGGATGGGACAACTGTTTACTCCGGAAAGATAAAAGATGTTGAAGTCAGCTTTACCAAGGATGCAGATGGTAAGGTCTTCTATCAGTATGGTCCTTCAAAGTATGGTCCATATACCTTAAGGGAGGATCCTGAGGCTGTGCCGCAGATCACCGCAAGAGAGCGTTATACAGGCATAGAGATCAGGGACGAATATGCAGTCGTTTTCCGCGGCGGCATCATGAAGTATGACGGCAGATTCGACTATATAGTCTACAGGGATGATGGAACATTTGTATCATCCCTTGAAATAGTCTCTATGGAAGAACCCGCAAAAGGACCTTCGGAGTACGCGCTTATAGATATGTTTATGGGGCCGGCGCTTAAGACCCGCGGTGAGTGGTACCTGTGGTTTATCGCAACATTTATTGACGGACTCGCTGTCATAGAGATAGTATTTGCTGAAGCCATATTCAGGCGCAGGATGATGTTTATGATACGTGAGCCTGAAAACGCCGAACCCTCGGATTTTGAAATGTTTCAGAGGTATTTAAGCTGGCTCCTTACTATTGGAGTTTCTGCCGCTTTTTACATCAGCGGACTGATGTAAGATCTCCGGAGGTATTATGAAAATCGATCGTGACAAGCTGTTTGATTCATTTAAAGAAAAGCATATCATCGACTACGGATGGTCCGGTGATGATCAAAGCTTATTTCGAAGGTTTTATCCCA
>JAEEGK010024482.1_pt1 | contig 12505 bp, 5 predicted proteins | sample 8958771 | NCBI WGS metagenome assembly JAEEGK01 (sample SAMN16246547, study PRJNA631951) | gut metagenome | biome: gut microbiome; feature: rumen; material: SC-attached | host: Bos | place: Iran: Karaj | collected 2018-10 | reverse complement strand
TATTTTTTAATCTGTTTTTTTGTTTTTTTTTTAATTTTTTTTTAAGGAACTTAAGAGGTAATTTTTATTTTTTTTTTAATTATTTGTTTTTTATATTTTTTAAAATTTAACAATATGATTTAAAAAATTGAATGAAAAAAGATTTATGCTTTATTATTTATTAAATATTAAAAAAAATTAAAAAAATTAATAAAATAATTTTTTTGAACATAAAAATTAAACATGTAAGATTTAAATTTAATATAATTAAATAAATACTAAAAAAATTAATTAATCTTTAAAAAATATATCCAATTTTTATTGAATAATAATATTAATAAATATTATTATTAATAAAAATTATATTTCAAAAAGTTTAGTTTTAATAAAATTAATTCCACTAATACTTTTAAATCTTTCTCTAAAATCATTGGACGAATTTTTTTCATAAGAATAATTTCTATTAATTAAATTACTAAAACTATTATTATTAGATAAAAAAGATAAATTTTCCATTGTTCTATTTCTTTCTAAACAACTATTATTATTATTATTTTTATCTTGTAAATAAATAGTAGCAACTTTAGTAGTATAGTTTATAGATTTTGTAAGTAAATTTTTCAAACTTGAATTTAAAGAAAAATATTTTTTGTCTAAAGAATGAGAAGGCAAAGTCATTGTATTTATATCATTATTATTATCTCTACTTGATTTTCCAACACTAAATTTATGATAATTTTCTATTTTAGAAAAAGACTTTCTTTCAGTTTCATCATGATTAACTTTTTCTTTCATTTCTAATAATTTATTATAAAAGCTTTTTTTATTTTTTTTCTTTATTGTTAAATTTTTAGAAGATGAAGTAGAATAATTATTTGAAGGTAATATTAATTCTTCATTTTTTCTTACATCTATAAAAGATTTTGTTGGTTTTGAAGATAAAGAATAAAATTTAGGATCATAGAAATTATTATATTTCTCCATATATACTTTATCTTCAAATAAATTACTTATTTTTCTATTTTCAAAATCTCCATTTAAACTTTCCCTAATTTTATCTCCTACTGTATTCTTTTCATTTGAATTAAAATAAAAATTTGAAAATTTATGATTTATTAATGATAAATTTAATGAATTATTAATTGAATTTGAACTGTTATTATTATTTGTATTTTTTTTTAAAGGAGCATTTTTTTTAATACAGTGAGTTGATTTTAAATTATTATTTTCTAAGCCGAATAAATTTTTATTTTCTTCATATTTTTCTTTTCCATTACCATTATAAAAATAATAATTATTATTATTAATATTATGATTATAATTATTTTTTTTAGAATTAATTAATTTATTCACTTCAGAATAATTAATTATATTACCATTAACGACTTTTTTAATAATAACTCTAACATCATCTACTTTACTAAGTAATTCTAAAAGAGGAATAATTTTAATTAATTCATTATCACTTTGACTAGAATGCCAAGTTAAAATAGGAATACCATTATCTTTATTATATAAATAAGAAATAGGATTATTATCAACAATAATAGTATCTTTTAAATCTCTTCCAATTTTACTTAAATCTTTAATAAATAAATTTCCATTTAAAGTACAATGTTCTCTAAATAATCTATGACAAATTCTTCTTCTTGGATCTAACTTATTTAATAATGGATTTGCATAATCTGAAATTGAAGCAGTGAAAATTACTATTTCATATAACTTTGACATTTTATCTAAAAATTCATCTACATATGGTCTTTTTAATACATATATTATATGTTGTTTATTATCATATTGCATATTAAATACTATATCTTCTTTTGAAAAAAAAGATTTAAATGCTGAATGAACTAAAGTTTCATCTAAATCTAATATTAATGTTTTTTTACTTGAAAGATAATATTGCTTCTCTGGAAGATATTTTATGTTATTGTTTATATTTATGTTTTTATTTAATTGATTTATATTTTGTTTTATTTCTTCATTTATTTTGTTATTCTTTAAATTTGTTATATTGTTATTTTTTGGATTTGGATTTTTTAATCTTTGAGAAAGTTCTGATAGTAATTTTAAATTTTTGGATTCAAATTTTGAAGGTTCTATATCGCCTGGACTAAAAATTTTGTCTTTTAAAGTTTGGAAATAATTCTTCTTTTTTTCTTTTGTATTCTTTATTCTTTTTGCTTCTATTTTTGATTCATTTCTGATGGGAGTTTTATTATTATTTATTTGTAATTCTTTTTGTCTTTTTGATTTATGTTTTGATGATACTATTGGTCTGATTAACATTGATTTTTTATCTAATGAATTCGCTGGAAGAACTTTATGTGATGATGATAAATTTATTATATTTTTTGGACTAACAATCCCTTTCATAGACATTTTAGAATTTTAATACTAAAAAACTAAATAAATAATAAAAAGAATTACTAAAAAATTAATTAAAAATCTTCAACGATAAAAAATAATAAAAAAAAATATAAAAAAAAACCGAAACAAAAAAATAAAAAATTAAAAAAAAATAAATAAATGAACAAAAAAACAAATAAATAAAAAAATAACTTAAAAAAAACAAAATAGAAAAAATGGAAATCCAAACAACATTTGATTTAAAATTAGAGCATGGAATGGGTTACAACGGTTTGCGTCCTAATACATTAATCCTTCACCCAAACCTAATAGACTACCTATATATAGCAGGAGGAGTGATAATCCTTGCAGAGATGAATGATCCAAATAAACAAAAGATACTCCGTGGTCACGACGATGTCGTAACTTGCATAGCTCTCTCACATAATGGGGACCTTTTGGCATCAGGACAACGAGGAGAGAATTCTGACATCTTCGTTTGGGATTATAAAACAGGTAATATTATTTATACATTAAGTGAGCATGATTATGAAGTTTCTTGTTTATCTTTTTCTTATGATGATAGACTCTTGTTTTCTTGTGGGAATATAAAAGATAAAAGAAGTTTTATTTGGGATATGAAAACAGGGAATATTGTACTTAATTTAACTCCTATGTTCCCTCTTCCTACTATTTTCGCTATTTGGGGTGGATTCGTTAGAGATGAAAGAGGTAATGAAACTAGAAATTATCAATATGCTACATGTGGTGATAATCAAGTGTGTTTATGGAATGTTGATCCTTATCAAGGCACTCAAGAAAGAGGAGAAGTTCAAACTGGGAATTTTGTTAGAAATTATATTTGCCTTGCTTTCTCTAAAAATGAAGAAAAATATTTATATGCTGGAACCACTTCTGGTGATATTGTTTGTATTCTTGTTAAGAATAGAAGTATTGTTTTTAATAAAATTATTTGTGCTCAAGGTGTTACTGCTATTGTTCCTTTAACAAAATATGAAGTTGTTGTTGGTGGTGGTGATGGTTCTTTAGTTTTATTATATATTGATGAACCTAAATGTGAAGAATTAGCAAGAATTTCCTTATATGGTTCAATTTATAGTTTATCTGCTTCACAAGATGGTTTCCAATTATTAGCTTCTACTGACAAAGGTTTTATTTATCGTATTCGAGCTATTGATTTAAGTAATATTGTTTTAAATGAAAATCATACTGATGCTATAATTAATTTTTATAATTTAAACGATGATCATTATCGTTTTGGAACATGTTCTTTAGATGGTACAATTAGAATATGGAATTTAGATGATTATTCAGTATCAACAAGAATAAAAATAAATCCATCAATAATACCACAATGTTTAGAATTTAATGATGATATGATAATAAGTGGATGGAGTGATGGTAATATAAGATGTTATCGTACATATGGAGAAGAGCAATTATGGCAAATAGATAATGCACATAAAGGAGGTGTATCAGCAATAACAATGAATAGTCAAAGTAAATTTGTAGTGACTGGGGGATATAAAGGAGAAGTTAGATTATGGGAAATTCGTTCTAAGGAAATGGTAAGTAATTTAAAGGAACATTTACAGAAAGTAACAAAAGTAGAATTATTTAAAGATGATATTCACTTAATGACAACATCTAAAGATAAATCAATATTAATATGGGATATATCTAAAGAGAAGAGAATAGCTTCATATCAATTAAGTTCAGGTGGAGTGAATAATTTTAGAATAAGTCCAATAGATGAAAATATAATAATATCAGTAGGTCAAGATAGGAAAATAACACAATGGGATTTGAGATATCCTCAACCAATTAAAGTTATATCTTCTAATCCTTATGGTAAAATGGATCAAGCTGATGAACTTTTTGGATTAGCTATTTCTAATGATGGAAAATATGTAACTACTGGAGGAAGCTTAGGTATTATTAGAACTTATGAAATGAATGGATTAAAATTTTTAAGCGAATATTATGCTCATTCTAAAACTTGCTCTGGAATTGCTTATACTTTCGATAATAATTATTTAATTTCTACTGGATATGATTCTCTTATTTTGTCTTTTATTACTCCATATAATAAAGAAGGAATGGCCAATGCTGGAACTACTGATATTCAACAAGAACAGTTTGTTTAAATTTTTGAATCATTTTTTTTTTAATATTTTTTATAGACTTTTTTTAAAAGTTTTTAAAGAAGGTTTATTTATATTAATAAACTTATTTAGTTTTTTCATAAAGTAAAATTTACTATATTATAAACTATATTCATTACAACCAAAATTGATTTTTTTTCTAACAAAAATTTATTTAAAAACAATAACAATAACAAAAAGATAGGTTTAATTATTACCCCTATATAATTATTAACAAAGATTATATTTAATTCTATTTAAAACAATATTATTTTTCTAAATACAACGAAAATATAACATTGTCTTATAGTAATAAATATATAAAAATAAATACTTACCAAAATTTTTTTTTCTTTTAAATCTTGAAATAATTTTCATGAAATTTAATTAAAGTTTCATCGAATTTAACAACACAAAAATCATTTCCACAAGAAAAATTAATAAAATGATGATTCTTAATTAGAGAATTATCAATTATTTCATTATCATATTCATCAATTGAATATAATTCATCAATGAAACTATTTTTCCTATGATTACATTCAGAATAAGATTTTTTTAAATTTTCAGGAACTTTTTGATTGAATAAATCAAGAAAATTAATTCCATTAAAAAAATTATGATTCATAATATCTTTAATATCATTGACTCCTAATCTTTCTTCTTGATTATAATTTAATAATTGTTTAATAAGGTCTTTAACTTCAAAAGGTAATTTTTCATTAATTTCAAATTTACCTTTTTTAATATTTTCAATAGTTTCTTTATCATTATTTCCTTTAAAAGGAGTATAACCATGAAATAATTCATACATAATTATTCCAAAAGACCAAATATCACAACTTTTATAATTAATAATATTTTTATTTATTATTTCTGGGGAAACATATTCTGCAGTTCCAATTAATTGAATATCTTCTTTTTTTATATTTTTATTTACAAATTTTTTTGATTTTAAATCAAATTCTTTTCCTATTATTTTACATGTTGCAAAATCTATTAATTTTAAATGTAATCTTTCATCTAATAATATATTTCCTGGTTTTAAATCTAAATGAGCTATATTTTTTTCTTGAAATAATAATAAGATATTTAATAATTCTGCTAAATAAAATTTACTTGTTTCATATGATAAAATACCATTTTTATTTTGGATTTGTTTTAAATAATTTTCAAAATTACCATTTTTAAAATATTCAATTACGAAAATTAATTTTTGTTTTGTTTGAAAACATGAAAGTAAATTTATTATATTATTATTTTTTAAATGAATTAACATATATTGTTCTATAAACGCTTCTTCTGTTTTACCTAAAAGTTCTAAAAAAGTTTTATCTATTATTTTTAATGCTACTAAGGAAGAATTTTTTGTGTCTTTTGCTAAATATATTTTACCATAGGAACCTTCACCTAATTTTTTTAATAATTGATAATTCCTAATTTGAGGAAGTCTTTTATTTTCCATTATAATTTTTTTTATTTATTATAAAAAATATTTAATTAATAAATATATCATTTTAGATTATAATCATATTTAATTATATTTTTATTTATTTTTTTTTTTTAATTATTTAAATCAAATATAATATTACAAAAAATAAATCAAAAGAAAATCATTTCTTAACAAAATTAAAAAATAATAATTATCTTTACAAAAAACAAAATAAATAAATTATTCATTAAAAAGAAGTTTCTCTCGAGTTGTATAATTACACTTTTTAGGAGAATTATATAAATAATATTTTTTTTTATTATTAATTTTATTTTTTTTAGAATTCCACATTTTATGTAAAATAATAATACTTTCAGAATCTTTATCAATCTCATTACTTTCTCTTTTCAAAATATTATTTTGTCTTAAAGTGAAAATACTTTTTTGATTTATTATATGAGAAAATTTTTTTCTTCTTAAAATTGCACTTTTATTTCTTTGATTATTTTTATTATTTAATTCATCTTTACTTTTTAAATGAAAACAAAAAAATCTTAATGCTCTTACACTTTCATCAATCAATTTTTGATTAAACTCATATTCTTTTCTCATATTAAAATCAAAATTTTTTTTTTTTCTCACTTTAAATATTGCATTTCTTCTTTTTGAAATTTTAATTTTTTGAGAAATGAAAGTTTTATCTTTTTGAAAATCATTGGGAGGATTAAAGAAATTTGTGAAAGAAATATTTTCCATTAAATTTTTATTTGAACTCATATGAGATTCTCTTTCTATTATTACAAAATTATCAAATTTTTTTTCATATTCTTTTGATTCTTCACTATTTACTAATAATATATTTTTATTTGAATTTTTCATTTTATTTAATTCATTATATATTATAATTAAAAGACTTGTTCTTATTTTATTTGCTAATTTTTTCCTTTCTTCACTCATTAATATTAATTTTATTTTTATATTTAAACATTGATAAAAATAAATAAAAAACCATTTTACCAAAATATAATAATATATAAAAATCACAACATAAATTTATATTCTTACGAAAAAAATATATTTAAATATTATAAATCAAAATAAAAAAAAAATTTATTTAAGACGGTTTGTGTTGTTTCTTAACTCTTTAAATCATGTTAGACTGAACGTGAACAACAATTAAATCTGGCGGTTTTTTTTAAAGGGTAATGTTAACCAATAATGACAATATATTATATATTTGTTATTTATATTTATTCCTTCTTACTTTTGAAAAGATTTTTGTATTTGAATCTCTCATTTTTTATATTTTTTTCATTAATAGTTGATTTGTATATTTTGAATTTGATTTTATCTTTTTGAGATTTATATAAGAAATTATAATTCTTTAGTTTTGTATAATTTATATTTAAATATTCAGTGTTAACTATTTAAACTATTTTATTTATTAATAATTATTTATCATTTGGATATTTCTTTAATATTTATGCATTATCCATTTATTAAATCTTATATTTGAATATTTTCCCATTACTAAAATAATTTCAAAATAAAAATTTGTTTATAAATTGATTTTTTTTAATTTACAAAATATATAAAAATAAAATATTTACAATTTATTTTTTAACTTCATAATCAAAACTTTATCATTTAAAATAAAAAGAAATCTAACTACAATATAATAGAATAGAAAATGATAAATAATCAAAAATCAACTTTGTTCTTTTAAAGCAGAACTGAGATTATTAGTTAAATTATTATTTAAAGTATTCATTCTAGAAATTGTATTTTTTTTTTCTAATTTATTTATTAATTCTTCAGTTTCTTTATTTAAAGGATTATCACCTTGTTGTTCTTTTGTTTTCCCTAAAAGTTTAACAAAATATTCAGAATAAAATAAATCAGGATTATTTAAGTTTATTTGATTTCTTTCTATGTTTTTATTAATAGTTTGAAGTAAATTAGCTTTATTTTTTGTAGTTGAACGTTGAATTTCTTTTCTATTTTTAGAACCTTTTGTATATTTATTTTGATATTGTAAACTATTTTCACTTTGAGCTGATGTTCCTGTTTTTCTCAAATTATATAATGTTTTTGTAGAAACAGGAAGTTTTAAAAAAGAAATACTTTTCCTTTTTCCTTTTTTATATGTTGAATTAGTATTTTTGTGTGTTATTCCTTTTTTATTATTATTTAGATTTAATTTAGGACTTCCATTACAATCACTCCTATAATTTTCAGACATATTTGAAAAATTAGAATCAGAAAAATCTTTCGTTAAGTTTGATTCTAATTCTTCTTCATTTTTTAATATTTTTTTAACTTTATTTCTTAAAGAAATATCTTTTGAATATTTATAATCACTTATTTCATCAATATTTTCATATTCACTAGAAATAGAAAATGATATTTCAGTAGAGCAAATAGAAATATTATCAATATTATTATTGTGATATAATTTAGTTTTTAAATATTGTTCATTAAAAATTTCTTTATCTTTCACAAATTTATTAGGAGAATTAATAAAAGTTTCATCAGGATAAATTTCATCATTAATTTCTTCAGGTTTAAAAGGAGTAACATTATTATTTTCAAAATTACTTTTAGTTTTATGTCTGTTGGTAAATTTAGACATATTACTTTTAGGACTACTATCATTTTGGGAGTCAATAATACTTTGATTTTCAACTTGAGAATCTTCTTCAAATGATTTTTCAGAAATTTTTTCAAAAGCACTATAATCACTCTCATTTGAAGTTTCTTGAATTACTTTTATTCCAGTGTTTTTATTTGGTGATTTTTTCTTTTTTATTGATTGAGTATTTCTTATATCTTTTTCAGGGTCATAATTTGATAATGTTGGAATTGATTTTAATTCATCTTCTTCATCATAAATTTCATTAGGAGATAAAGTTGTATTTCCATAATTATTATCAACTGTAAATTTATTTAAAGGATTATAATTATTTAATCCATGTGAATTATTAAATATTTTTATTATTTTATTCATTAATCTTTTTATTTGTTCATAATTAAAAAGAGATTTTACATTTATTTTTTCCCAAATTGAAGGATAACTTGTTGATATATCAATAGCATCTGTTTTATTTAAAAAAAATAATTCTGCTTTTTTTGTTTTTACTCTTAAATTTAATGGACTTCTTTGATTAAGAAACATTAAAATATCACCAAAATGTTCGTTTTTTCTGATTTCTAAAATTTTAAAATTTTGAACATTTGATTTTTTTACTATTTTTTTCTTCTTTCTTCTAAATTTATTAAAAAATCTTTTTATTTTCCTCCTCTTCTTTTTTTTCACTTCACTAAAAGTTTGAATATTTTGAAAAATACTTGAATGTCTTCTAACAAAAAATTGACCTTCATTTTGAATAGCTCCTTGTTGTTTTAAAAATAAATTTCCATTATTTTTTAAATTTTGATTTCCTATTATTGTTGATGGTAAATGAGGAGCAATTTCAGATTGTTTAATAGTTGTTTGAAGATTATTATTTTTTGGATTACTATCTAATGGAAGTTCTAAACTTAATTTTCCTTTTTTTACAAATATTATATCTTCTACAAAATCACCTTCTTTTATTATCATATCATTTTTCACTGCTAATATAGGTTTAAAATTTAATATTACTTTAACTATAAAATCAATATTATCAAAATTTTTAAAAAAAACAAAATTTTCAATTATAGGTTTATACATTTCAAAAACTAAAAGATTACTTAAATTAACTGGTAAGCAATCAATAATAATATTTTTATCAAATTGTTCTTTATCTTGTTTATATTTTAAATATCTGGCAATTCTTTCATATAAATCTTCAGGTAATTTAGGATTAGTAATTTTAATTTCTTCTAAAATTTTACAATTTTTTTCATATTGTTCAGTTCTTTCATGTAAAACTTTAACATAATTACTAACAGAAGTTAAAGCAAAAGAATAAGCAAAAATACCAACAACTTCCATAAACATTCCAAAAACTTTTTCACTTTTTGAAGTACAATGTAAATCACCATAACCAACAGTTGTTAAAGTTGTTATTGTATAATATATTCCTATTAAATATAATTCATAATATGAACATCCACTATAACCAAAAGTTATTATCCAATTTGGATAATCATTTCTTCCTATGAAAATAAATATATTTGATACTATATGTATTGCAATTAAAAATGTTAATATACTTATATAGACTGTTAAGTAATCGCTAAAGTATTCGAATTCGTTTAAATAATTTGATAAAAATGTTAAAAATTTATTTTTATAAAAAACTTTAAATATTTTTAATTGTCTAATACATAAAAGTAAATAGTGAAATTCATCATTATATAATGGATTTGTTAAATATTCTTGATTTTTACATTTTCTATCAAATAAAGTAAATATAGTTTTTAAAGGAATTGCTTGTAATAAATCTAATATAAACCATCCTTTAAGATATTTTTTTGATCTTTGTCTAAAACGAGTTTGTAAAATTTCATCGAAATTATAAAAAGCGGTAAAAAAAGGTAAAATAAAATCAAAAATAAAAACAAAGTCAACAAATAATTCTAAAATATTTTCTCTAATAAAAAAAGAACTATTTTGGCAAAAAAATTCTCTAGAACCTAGAAAATAAGGAATATAAGTTAAATAATATAATGAAGATAAAGTTAAGAAGAAATCAAATAAAATAATAAATCTTGATTCTGGTTTAATGAAAAATCTCCTTTTTTCTTCATCAATATTTTCTTCATCATCTAAAGAATCATAAACATAACCTTTTCTTTGTAAAACTCTATATCTTTGTTCTATAAAATTTATATCTGTTGTTTGATTTGAAGTATTTAAATCATCATCTAAATCTTTTTCATTATTTTTTATTGTGCTTTCATTGTTTAGTTCTCCTATAAAACTTGATTTTATTTGTTTCTTTAAATTATTTAATTGTAATATACTTTCATAATCATAACTTATATTTGAACTTTGGATTAAACTTCTACTTTCTTTTTCACTTGCATCACTTTCACTTACAAACGAATTTTTAAAATTTTGACCAAAAACTATATTAGCTTTTTTATCAAGAGATAATCTATTGCTATTTTTTTTTAAATTTTCTTTTGTTAATTCAATAGATTTTTTAATAGTATAAAAATCTTCTTTACAATGTTTAATTATATTTTGAGAAGAACTATTATTTAATGTAATTTGACTATCTATAATATCATCTGAAGGAGGATTAATTTCAATAGTAATTTCTTTATGTATATCATCTGGATGTTTTGGTTTAGAATTTTTTTTAGAAAGACTACGATTATTATTATTATTAGGATTAATATTATTTGAAAAAAAATTATTTTGAAAATTAAAAGAAAGAGGATTTTTCATAGAATCAAAACTCTTTCTTTCATAAGATTTTTTAGAATTAAAGTTCTTAAAAATCAAAGAACCATCTAAAGTTAGATTTTTAATAGATTGATTATCCATTATTTTAGTTAAATGTTTAGAATTATTATCATCATAATTATTTTGCATTCCTTCTTTTAAAACATTTACAAAATCTCTTACTAAATCTGCTGCTTCTAATAATTCTTTTTTTTCATTATGTTTTTGACGAATTAAACTTAATTCTTCTGGCTCAATCTCTCTTGATAACATTTTTAAATTATTTATGTTGTTTATATTATTAATCTCTAAATTTGTTTGTCCAAATTTCTTTTTTTCCATTACATATGATGGTGATCTTATCATTTTATTTTATTTATCTGAGAATTCATTTTATTTTGTAATTATATTTTTTTACTAAATAATTAAATGCGATATTTTTTATCTAAAGATTTTATAATGACTGTTTTTAAATTGTATTATGTAATTTTTAATAAAATAATAAGATTGAATTTATTCTTTATAGAATTAAATAATTTCTTTTTTCCTAAATTTAATTGGATTAAAAAATAATAAATATATAATTAATTATTCTTTCTTTATAATTTTAATAGATGATTTAAGAGATAGAATTATTATTATAACAATTTTTAATTAATTGTATTATTACTTTTATGAGGGATGATCAGAAATATTTTAAATTCTTTTATACTTTGGATAAATCGTTATATAGAAATATTTATTGAAAATAATAATTAAATGAAAATTCAATTTTTAAATTTTTCAAATTATTATATTCTTAATAAATTAAAAAATAATAATAGATTTATATAATTCTTAAATTAAAAAAACAAAATCAATAAATTAAATATTGAAAAAATTTTAAAAAATATATAACTTCAATTCAAAAACAAGTATTATCATAATAAAAACATAAACATAAGAATTTCCTGAATTTAATACCATTTTTAGATTTAAATTTATATTTTAATATGTCGATTACATATTTAATACTTTAATTAAAAATAATCATTTATCTTTCTTATTTATATTTCCAAAGTTTATATATATATCTCTTAATTTTTTAAAAATATTAATTAGTTAGTTTATCTGGCAAACCGGCTCATATTACATTTTATATTAATTAAATAAAAAAAAAGAATAAGAAGAAATCAAAGCATCTTACTCTTATTTATATTC
>JAEEGK010024476.1_pt1 | contig 12506 bp, 6 predicted proteins | sample 8958771 | NCBI WGS metagenome assembly JAEEGK01 (sample SAMN16246547, study PRJNA631951) | gut metagenome | biome: gut microbiome; feature: rumen; material: SC-attached | host: Bos | place: Iran: Karaj | collected 2018-10 | reverse complement strand
TCCGGCCGGTTCCGAGAAGCATATCCTCGGCGTCCAGGCCAACCTCTGGACGGAGTATATCGCCACCGAGGAGCATCTGCAGTACATGTTGCTGCCGCGAATGCTCGCCCTCAGCGAGGTTCAGTGGTGCCGTCCGGAGAACAAGGATTTCGAATCGTTCAGGACGAAACTTGCGGAGCATCAACTGAAGATCCTGGATATCATGGGATACAACTATCGCAGACTCGATTAATTTAATTATATATGAAAAGAATCCTTATCGGCGCCCTGTGCATTTCGGGCGCCATCATCCTCGCCGCAGGTTGCGGCAACTCCCAGAAAAAAGCCGAACAGGAAGCCGCTGAGAAGGCACGCCTCGATTCGCTCGCACAGGTAGAAATGGAACAGAAACAGAAGGAAGCAATGGCAACTATCGCTACACTGCCGGACGAGCCGGTATTCGACATCGTCACCAACCTCGGAACGATCAAGATCAAGCTCTACTCGCAGACTCCCAAGCATCGCGAGAACTTCGCGAAACTCGCCCTCTCGGGCTATTACAACGGACTGCTGTTCCACAGGGTCATCAACGGTTTCATGATCCAGGGCGGCGACCCGCTGACCAAGGATCCTGCAAATGCCGACAAGTTCGGCACCGGCGGCCCCGGCTATACCATCCCCGCCGAGTTCGTTCCCGAGTACACGCACAAGAAGGGCGCGCTGGCCGCAGCACGCCGCGGCGACCGCGCCAACCCCATGAAGGAGTCGTCCGGTTCGCAGTTCTATATCGTTCAGGATGAGGCAGCTTGCGCATCCCTCAACGGAGAGTATACGGTGTTCGGCGAGACCATTTCCGGCCTCGACGTCATCGACCGCATCGCCGCGGTGCAGACCAACGAGAACGACCTTCCGTTGAGCGAAGTCAAGATCGTTTCGGTCCGTCTGGACAAAGACTCGCTTCCGAAAAGCGAATAATTTTTAACAAATGTTAAGACTGTACGTCTAACTTGGCATGGACATTGCTATATCTAAAGACGAATAGTTTTTTCATAGGTTAAATTTTGGTTAGAATTGCAGGCGCTCCTTGCTGTGAAGCACGGAGCGTTTTTCTTTTTTATCCATATTACTTGCAATCTGACTTTCTTTTGCTAAATTCGCAACGATAAGTACTAACCATAAGCTATGAAAAAACATCATAGCCCATTTGAGTGTGCAGTGCTTTCCCTACGCCGACAGGATGACGGACCGGAATGCCACTGTTTTTTTATGCCACATTTGAAACTAAACATATTAACCTTTTTCATTAACCAAACAGTTTTTCAACCATCTAACTTATCCTAAAATGATGAAAAGGAGAAAACTATCTCATCTGTTCGGGCTTCTGGCGCTTCTGCTACTCATGCCCGGACAATCTTTCGCCCAGAACCTTCGCGTCGAAGGCAGGGTTCTGGATGAGCTGGGAGAGGGGTTGATCGGAGCCGGAGTGGTCATACAAGGGACCAGGAACGGCACCATCACCGACATGGACGGTAACTTCGTACTTTCCGTCCCACAGGGAGCCACTCTCGAGATCTCTTGTGTCGGATACATCACCCAGGAGATACAGGTTACGGGCACCAGGCTCACCGTAACGATGGAGCCTGACTCAAGGTCTCTCGAAGAGGCGGTGGTCGTCGCGGATGGCCAGCAGAAAAAAATCACCATCACCGGTGCCGTGTCCGCAGTGAGCGGCGAAGGCCTCCTGAAGGCCCCGGTCGCGAGCGTCGCCAATGCCCTCCAGGGCAACCTCCCCGGCGTTTCGGCCGTCCAGGCCTCAGGTATGCCGGGCGCTGACGAGCCCGTCATCCGCATCCGCGGCGTCGGCTCGCTGACCAGCGCGGAGCCTCTGGTGCTCGTCGACGGCGTAGAGCGTCCCTTCTCGCAGTTGGACGCCAACGAGATCGAGAGCATATCCGTCCTGAAGGACGCATCCGCCACGGCCGTCTTCGGTGTCCGCGGCGCCAACGGTGTCATCCTCGTGACCACGAAACGAGGCACTGCCGGCAAGGCATCGGTCTCTGCATCTTTCAATACCGCGGTCCAGACGGTTTCGAAGTTCATTGACTTCGCCGATTCTTATACCTACGGCCAGATGCACAATTACACGATGATCACCGACGCCCTCCCCATGAGCCAGTGGCCGGGCACCGTCAACATTCCCGACTACTCGACCTATACGGATGCCGGTATCAGCCTTAAGTTCAACCAGAACGTAATGGAGCATTTCCGCACGGGAGACATGCCCGTCACGTTCCCGAACACGAACTGGATCGACTACATCATGAAAGATGCCGCATGGCAGGAGCAGGCCAACGTCAACGTCAACGGAGGTACCGACCGGGTCCGCTACTTCGTTTCCGCCGGTTTCCTGAACCAGGACTCCCTGTTCAAGACCTTCTCGGACAACAAGAACGAAACCTTCAACTTCCAACGTCTGAACTACCGCGCGAACCTCGACATCGAGGTCTCCAAGCGCAGCCAGCTGTCCCTCACCCTCGGCGGTCGCATGCAGAACCGCAACACGATGGGTGGCGGTGAAGGCTTCCTGTTCCGCTACCTGCAGGGCGCGACGCCCTACGCCGGCAGCGGTATCGACGAGCAGGGCCGTCACATCATCGCCGACGAGACCATCGTCGGCCAGTTCGACCGCGACGCCCTCGACAACTACTACGGCCTCGGCTACCAGCTCGAGAGCACCAACGTGCTGAACTTCGACATCCAGTACAAGCTGGACCTCGGCTTCCTCACCCAGGGCCTCGACTTCAAGGTGAAGGCCTCCTACAACTCCGAGTACACCGCCCGCAAGAACCGCCAGAACGGTTACGGCACCGGCGTGAAATATGTCGCCACCCTCGTGGACGGACAGGAAGTCCTCCGCAAGGAGAACATCACCTGGCCGCTCCCGTACAACGAGGCCAAGTGGGGCAGCCGCAACTGGTACACCGAAGCCAGCTTCAACTACAACCGCCGCTTCGGCAAGCACAACGTGGGCGCCCTCCTGCTCTACAACCAGAGCAAGACCTACTATCCGTGGGATTCCAACAACAGCCTGTACCAGTCCATCCCGAAGGGCTACGTCGGCCTCGTCGGCCGCGTCACCTACGACTACGACACCAAGTACCTGCTGGACTTCAACATCGGCCGCAACGGATCCGAGAACTTCGCCCCCGGCAAGCGCTACGGCACCTTCCCGTCCGTGTCCATCGGTTGGATCCCGTCCATGGAACCCTGGTGGCAGCCCATCGGCAACGTCATCTCCTACCTGAAGCTCCGCGGCTCCTACGGTATCGTCGGTAACGACAACACCAACGGCGCCCGCTTCCTGTACCTGCCCGGCGCCTGGCAGTTCTACACCGGCGCCACCACCGTGAACCCGCAGAACCGCGGCGCCAACTTCGGTACCTCCGGCAGCTGGCTGCAGGCCGTCAAGGAGCTCACCACCGGCAACCCGAACGTGACCTGGGAGACCGCGACGAAGATCAACGTCGGCGCCGACGTCACCTTCTTCAGCCGGCTCCACGCCTATGTGGACTTCTTCTGGGAGGACCGCAAGGACATCCTCGTGTCCAACGCCAGCGCCCTCTCCGCCGTCACCTCGCTGCCCTCCAGCTACGTGAACCAGGGCCGCGTGAAGAACCACGGCTTCGAGGTCACCCTGAACTGGGAGGACCGCATCGGCAACGTCCATTACAACATCTCCCCGAACGTCTCCTTCGCCCGCAACCAGGTCATCGAGATGCTCGAGGTTCCGCCGATGTACGACTACCTGAGCCGCACCGGCCTCCCGGTGGGCCAGCGCTTCGGCTATGAGCTGTTCGAGTTCTACCAGCCCGGCACCGAAGACCGCTACCAGGCCGCCTACGGCAAGCCGATGCCCGACCAGAACATCGACCTCCGCTATGGCGACTGCGTCTATGTGGACCTCAACGACGACGGCATCATCGACCAGAACGACCAGCACCCGATCGGCTACACCGACAACCCGGAACTGACGTTCTCCCTGAACACCGGCCTCCACTACAAGGGCTTCGACTTCTCGATGCTGTGGACCGGCGCCGACCACGTGAGCCGCACCCTGAACGGCTACTTCCGCGACCAGTTCGGTTCCACGAACACCTCGGCCCTCACCCAGTGGGTCGCCGACAACTCCTGGACCACCGACAACCCGGACGCCACCCTGCCGCGTATCTCCTTCACCAACCGCGTGCACAACAACCGCGACTCCCAGGCGTGGATGATCAACTCCCGGTACGTCCGTCTGAAGAACGTCGAACTCGGCTACACCTTCAACAAGCCCAAGTTCATGCCGTTCTTCAACTACATCCGCGTCTTCGCCTCCGGCCAGAACCTCCTGACCTTCTCCACGTTCGACGGCAACGACCCGGAAGCCCCGGGCTCCGGCCTCGACTTCGGCGTGCGCTACCCGATGACCCGCGTCGTCAACATGGGCGTGCAAGTTAACTTCTAATGCGGAACGAATATGAAAAAGATATCGAATCTCATCCTGGTGCTGGGCATCGCGTCCGCTTTCTGCTTCTCCGCGTGCGTCGACAAGTTCGCCGTCGGTGACGCCTTCCTCGAGAAGGCCCCGGGCGTGGACGTCAACATCGACACCGTGTTCACGAGCGCAGAATACACCCGCAACTTCCTGTGGAGCGCCTACGGCCAGCTCTACTGCACCTATACGTCCGGAAACATGATGAACGGCGCGCCGATCGACGTGCTTTCCGACTCCTACCACTGCTACGTCTCCTGGGGCGGCCCCAAGCAGAGCTACTACCCGGGACTTCTGACCGAGGACGCCCAGGATACCGAGAACGGTAACTTCCAGGGCAAGTTCTCCTACTCCACCAAGACCGGCGGCCTGAACGCCGACGCCGGCGGCCGCGTCTCCATCTACGAGACCGTGCGCAAGTGCTGGCAGATCATCAACAACATCGAGCGCGTGCCCGACATGTCCGACACCGAGAAGAGCCGTCTCCGCGGCGAGGCCTACACCATCATGGCCAGCCGTTACTATGACGCGTTCCGCAGCTTCGGCGGCCTCTGCCTTGCCCGCAAGGACTACGAGGTGGGCGAGAACCACACCTCCGGCCGCGCCACCGCGATGGAGACCGTCGAGTTCATCGACTCCCTGATCGTGTGCGCGATCAACGAGCCCGGCTTCATCTGGAACATCCCCAACGCCGACCAGGGTCAGTGGTCCGGCCGCCTCACCCGCGCCTCCGCCCGCGCCCTGCGCGCCAAGGTGTGGATGTTCGCCGCCTCCCCGCTGTTCAACAACAAGGAGCCCTACATGGAGTACACCGCCGACAAGGTGACCGAGTTCACCAACATCGAGCACGTGTGGTTCGGCAAGGAGGATCCCACCCTGTGGAACCGCTGCCTCCAGTACTGCGAGGACTTCTTCAATGACAACGCCGCGAACGGCAACTACTACGCGCTGGTCCAGCCTACGTCCCAGGACGAGGCCGGCTACCGCCGGGCCTTCCGCCGCGGCTACCGCTACCGCAACGATGCGACCAACCACGAGAAGCTGTTCGACGCCCACCCGACCCTCACCCTGTCCGACGGTGGCTGGGGCTGGGGCTGGAGAGGCTTCGCCCTCGACTGCCTCCGCCAGGGCGGCGCCGTGCCGACCAACGAGCTGATGGAATGCTTCGGCATGGCCGACGGCCGCAACTTCCCGTACGAGAACCTCTACGGCGCCGGCAAGAACCCGCAGGGGATCGACATCTTCGCCGACCGTGACCCGCGCCTGTACGAGACCATCCTGGTTCCCCGCCACAACCTGCCCTCCGGCTTCGACTATGCCGGTAACTCCTACATGGACAACTGGGTGGGCGGCGCCTTCGAGTACAACAGCAACTTCGGCAACAAGGACGATGTCGCCTCCGGCTACTGCAAGTTCAAGTGGCTGCTCGACTACTACGGCGGCAACCGCTATGACGACGAGTACATCGGCGTGCCTTACATCCGCCTGGCCGAGATGTACCTCATCCGCGCCGAGGCCAAGGCCGAGACCGGCGACCTCCGGGGCGCCCTGGACGACATCCACGTCGTGCGCAGCCGCGTCGGCCTGGGCCGTCTGGAAGTGATGAACCCGCAGCTGAACCTCACCACGAACAAGGAGAACCTGATCAACGAGATCCTCCGCGAGCGCAACTGCGAGATCGGCGCCGAGTGCGGCGACCGCCTCTACGACATGGTGCGCCGCAAGCGTCAGGACCTCTTCACCAAGCCGCTCCACGAGATCCGCGTCTATCGCCTCGACGCCAATGGCAACCGCCTGGCCGAAGGAAACCAGAGCTGGGATCCTGCCACGCCTTGGCCCAAGTTCGAGTATGAGAAGCCCCAGATCGTCAACGGCGCCCGCCGCTGGTGGGATCCCGGCTTCTGGACGAACAAGTGGTATCTGGACCCGGTGTCCCGTATCGAAGTGCAGAAGGGGTACGGCCTCACGCAGAACCCCGGTTGGTAATCTATAACACTGTACGAATATGAAATTACGCAATATACTTATAATCAGCCTGTTGGGATTCTGCGCGGCTCCGTTTGCCGCCCACGCCCAGATCGCGCTGCCCGACAAGAAGGCGCAGACGGTGGATTTGGGCTACGGCGTCGAGCAGTCTGAATTCCTGACGACGGCGGCGACCTACACCATCACCGCCGAAGAGCTGCGCCGCACCTCGGCCATCAGCCTCGCCGACGCGCTCTATGGCAAGCTCCTGGGCCTGAACGCCTTCCAGAACACCGGCTTCAAGGGGGAGGAAGGCCGTGGCGCGAGCTTCAACATCCGCGGCGCCCAGACCACCGGCGAGACCGACATCCTCATCCTGGTCGACGGCCAGGAGCGTCCGATCGACCGCCTCTCCGTGGAGGAAGTGGAGAGCGTGACCGTCCTCCGCGACGCCGCCGCCGTGGCCCTGTACGGCCACGAGGCCGTCAACGGCGTCCTCCTCGTGAAGACCAAGCGCGGCGTCGCCGACAGCGGTTTCCACATCAAGGTCGGCGCTTCCCGCAAGATCCAGTTCGACCCCTACAAGGCCCCGATGGTGGGCGAGTATGACTGCCTTCCTTCGATTGCGCGCGAACCCGCGCAGATGTATGCCTATGCGCTGAACGTCGCCCGCGCGAACGACGGCCTCGCCGCCGCCTATTCCGCCGACGAGGTCCGGAAGTTCCGCGACGGCACCGACCCGTACGTGTATCCCGATGTCGACTGGAAGTACGAGGTGTTCAAGAACACCGCCAGCGAGACGAACGGATTCATCTCGATGTACGGCGGTTCCGACAAGGTGGAATACTACACCCATCTCGACTACACCGACGCCAGCGGCCTGTACAAGAACCCCGACCAGGGCGACTGGAACTCCCAGCTGCGCTACTCCAAGGCGAACATCCGCACCAACGTGGACTTCCAGGTGACCAGCACCACGAAGGTCCGCACGAACATCTTCGCCCTGTTCATGGAGACCAACGGCGTTCCGAACATCAACTCCAACGACGCCTGGTGGCATCTGTACAAGGTGCCGGCCCTCGCGTTCCCGATCAAGACCCTGGGCGACGTCTGGGGCGGCAGCCAGACCTACGGCGACTTCAACCTCGTCGCCAAGGCGACCGGCACCGGCTTCACCAAGACCCACCAGCGCCAGATCTGGGCCGACCTGACCCTCATCCAGGACCTCGACTTCATCCTGGAAGGCCTGAAGTTCTACGCCGGCGGCGCTTACGACAACGCCTCCAACACCATCGAGAACCGCCGCAAGGGCTACCAGTACGGCTGGAACTGGTATGACGCGAACAACGTCATGCAGGAGACCGTGATGGGCACCGTGGAGGACAAGCTCGTGTTCAACTACTATGTGGATTCCCAGTGGCGTGTGGGCACGGTCAACACCGGCTTCCAGTATGCGACCCAGTTCGGCAACGGCGACCACTTCTCCGCCAACGCGGGCTACAACATGAAGAGCGAGATCCGCGACGAACGGAGCCACACCTGGTACCGCGCCAACTGGACCCTCGCCACGCACTATGACCACGCCGACCGGTTCATGTGGGATCTCGTCCTCGCCGCGAACGGCTCCAACCGTTCCTACCCGGCGAAGTGGGCGTTCTCCCCGACCACGGCCTTCGGTTTCATCTATGCCAACAACCCCGAAGCGGACTTCCTGAACTACGGTAAGCTCCGTCTCTCCGCCGGTATCCAGCACACGGACTACGTTCCTGCGAACGGCCTGTGGCTCGACCGCTGGGACGCCTCCCACGGCCAGTTCTGGTATGGCGAGAAGTTCGGCAACTCCTGGGGCGCCTTCCTGACCCAGTTCCCGACCAAGGACTTCCGCCAGGAAGCGGCCTACAAGGCCAATCTGGGTACGGACGTGCGGATCGCGAACAGCCTCGACGTCACCGTCGACGCGTTCTATCAGCAGCGCCGGAACATCCTCGTGAGCGCAGGTTCCCTGAACTCCGAGGTCGTGGGTATCCAGTCCTCCTATGACGACAAGGGCCGCGTGGCCAGCTACGGCGTGGAAGCCGGCCTGCGTTACGCGAAGACCTTCGCCAACGGGCTCAGCCTCTTCGCCGGCGCCAACGGTTCCTTCGTGAAGAGCAAGGTCCTCGAGTGGATCGAGACCCCCGCCTATCCGAACCTCTCCGTCATCGGCACGCCCGCCGACGCCGCGCGCGGCCTCGTCTCCCTCGGCTTCTTCCAGAACCAGGCGGAGATCGAGTCCAGCCCGCTGCAGGAGTTCGGCCAGGTGAAGGTCGGTGACATCAAGTACAAGGATGTCAACGGGGACGGCGTCATCAACGAGAACGACGCCGTCGCGATGGATTGGGGCCAGGCCTTCCCGGCCCTGAACTACGGCTTCAACCTGGGCTTCGAATACAAGGGCTTCGGCATGAACGCCTACTTCCAGGGCGCTGCCCTCCAGACCAAGAACATCATGTATGTGGACGGTGTCTGGGGCGCCCTCTCCGACAACCGGGGCCTCTCTTCCGAGTACTACAACAACTGCTTCGACATCCTGGGCGCGGACGCCATCTATCCGCGCATGTCCACCACGAGCGTGGCCAACAACAACCGGGCTTCCACCACTTGGTTCCGCACGGTCCAGTGGCTCAAGCTGCGCGACTGCGAGGTCTATTACCGGATCCCCGCTTCCGTGCTCGGCCGCGTGAAGGTTTCGGATGCGAAACTGTTCGTCCAGGGACAGAACCTGCTTTCCTTCGACAACATCCCTGTGATGGATGCCGAGAACATGAACACGGGCTATCCCGTGATGAAGGCGGTCAACATGGGCCTTTCTGTGATCTTCTAAACGGAACGCATTATGAAACTTGATAGAATCTGCTTATTCATTCTCGCCTGCCTGATTCCGGCCGCGTGCGCGGACCTCGACTACAGTGAGGAGAACACCCGCGACGAGGAGTGGACCTACGAGTACTTCGAGAATGGTATCAAGAACATGGTCTTCGACCTGTATGCGCAAGTCTATAACAACGAGTTCGAGGACAACAGCGCCTACTTCCTCGCCGGCGCGACCGACGAGGCCATGTACGCGCTGGAGACCGGCGCCGTCAACAACTACGTGAACGGTGGCTGGAGCGCCGCGAACCCCTATTCCCGCACCTGGTCCAAGTGCTACACCGCCATCGCCGACGCGAACATGTTCCTCGAGAAGTTCGACCAGGCCGACATCACGGAGTGGCAGTACAACCCGGATTACCGCATCTGGGTCCAGCAACTGGAGATCTTCCCGTACGAGGCGCGTTTCCTCCGGGCCTACTTCTACTTCGAGCTGTTCCGCTCCTACGGCGACGTTCCGCTCGTGACCACGACCCTCACCAACGCGCAGGCCAACAGCGTCACCCGCACCCCGGCCGACCAGATCGTGAAGTTCATCGTCGAGGAGATCGACGAGATCGCCTCGCACCTGCCGGTCACCTACCAGACCGAGGTGAACAGCGAGATCGGCCGCGCGACCCGCGTCGCCGCCTACGCGCTGAAGGCCCGTACGCTGCTCTATGCGGCGTCCCCGCTCTTCAACCCGTCGAACGACAAGTCCAAGTGGGCGAAGGCCGCCGAGGCCTGCAAGTTCATCCTGGACAACGCCGACGCCTGGGGTCTGAAGCTCAGCAACTACGGTACCCTGTGGGGCCACGACGCGTTCTACAACGCGGAGCTGATTTTCGGCCTGGGACGCGGAGATTTCAACTCCTTCGAGATGGCGAACTACCCGGTGGGCGTCGAGAACGGCTCCTCCGGCAACTGCCCGACCCAGACGCTCGTGGACCAGTACGAGTATCAGGAGACCGGCCAGACCTTCGGCCAGCGCTATCCCGGCAGCATCGACCTCCGTTCGGTCGATCCGTACGAGGGCCTGGATCCGCGCTTCGCGCTCACGGTGGTCAAGAACGGCGACGAATGGCCCACCAACGGCGCCCAGAAGAAGCCCATCGAGATCTTCCGGGGCGGTTTCAACGCCGCGCCGAAGTACGGCGCCACGCCGACCGGCTACTACCTGAAGAAGTATGTGGACGGCGCCTGCGTCACGACCGCTGACAACCAGACCACCCGCCGCCACACGTGGATCCTCTTCCGCCTGGGCGAGTTCTACCTGGACTATGCCGAGGCCGTGTACAACGCCACGGGCAGCGCGAACAATGCGCAGTACGGCCTGACGGCCAACGAGGCCATCAACGTGCTCCGCAAGCGTCCGAGCGTCAACATGCCGGAGTTCACCGAGGACGGCGAAGCCTGGGTCGCGCACTACGAGCGCGAGCGCATGGTGGAGCTCGCCTTCGAGAACCACCGCTTCTGGGACGTCCGCCGCTGGAAGAAGGGCCCGCAGTATTTCCGCTCCATCCAGGTGGCCGAAATCAGCCCTTCCCTGCTGCTCACCCGCGCTACCGTCAACCGTCAGTGGGATGACAAGTACTACTTCTATCCCATTCCGATGTCTGAACTGAAGAAGAACGCCAACCTGGCCCAGAATCCGGGGTGGTGAAACGACAAGCAATAAGGATTTAAGATATGAAGAAGATATTCAAATATTTCGGATTGATCCTGTCGGTGGTCCTTGTCGGCGCCCTCGCGTCCTGTAACAAGGAAGGCGGCAGCGAATCGGCCGATCTGGGGCTGCACATCAAGGTGTTCTTCCCCACGAAGGTGGTCGCCGGCCAGCCGATGACCATCAACGGCTCCGGCTTCTCGGACGTGACCGAGGTCGTGTTCCCGGGCGGCGTCACCGTCGCCAAATCCGGCTTCGAGCTCGTCAGCGACGAGATGATCCGCGTCACCGCCCCGGCCGGCATTTCGGCCGCAGGCGGCCCGCTCGCCGTCCGCACGGCGGATGACGAGGCGGAGTCCAAGATGTCGCTGAAGCTCGGCAACCCCGTCGTTTCGGGTTATTCCAAGCAGGCGGGCGAGTCCGTCGAATTCGGCGAGGTCTTCTACATCTACGGCCAGGACCTGGAGTTCCTCTCCAGCGTCGAGCTGCTGGATGCCGAAGGCAACACCAACGTCATTCCCGAGTCCATGTTCTACCGCAAGGGCACCAGCACCGTGGGCTTCAAGGTCCCGATGAACACCCTCGAGGGAACCTTCCCCGGCAAGGTGAAGAGCCTCGACGGCAAGACGTTCGACATTCCTGAGCTGACCTACGCCCCGCCGGCAGGCGGCGGCCACTGGGAGCAGAAGGAGTTCGTCCTCTACGAAGGCGAGACGCTCTTTGACGCCTGGAGCGCGACCCTCGTGATCGAGCCGGCGAAGTTCGCCGACGTGGTCGAGGGCGGTGTCATCCGCGTCTACTACAAGGACAAGGGCAGCGACTACAATTCCATTTTCAAGCACGTGGACAGCTGGGGTGACTGGGATGAGCTCCAGGGCCTCAAGAAGGAGTACGACGGATTCTTCGAGTCCACCGTCACGCCGGAGGTCATCGAAGAGCTCAAGACCCAGGGTCTCCGCTTCCAGGGTCTCGGCTTCACCATCACCTCGGTCATCCTCTCCCAGAACATGTGGATCGACGAAGGCGGCGAAGAGCCGCAGAAGGAAGAGATCATCTGGGAAGGCGAGACGGTCTTCGACAGCTGGAGCGCGACCATCGTCATCGACGCGGCCAAGTTCGCCCAGGCCAAGGAAGGGAATACCATCCGCGTCTTCATCAAGGACAAGGACGATACCTACAACGCCATCTTCAAGCACGTGGACAGCTGGGGTGACTGGGATGAACTCCAGGCGCTCAAGAAGGACACGGACGAATACTTCGAGTCCACGGTCACGGCCGAAGTCCTGGATGAACTGAAGTCGGCGGGTCTCCGCTTCCAGGGTCTCGGCTTCACCATCGTCGAGGTTCATCTCATTCCCTAATCCCTTTACACGCTGAGATATGAAACAGAACAGAATATGCTTCCTCGCTGCAGCCGCAGCGGTCCTTCTGGGGACCGCTGCCTGCAACAAGGTCAAGGAAAAGGAATTCGAC
>JAEEGK010024475.1_pt1 | contig 12507 bp, 3 predicted proteins | sample 8958771 | NCBI WGS metagenome assembly JAEEGK01 (sample SAMN16246547, study PRJNA631951) | gut metagenome | biome: gut microbiome; feature: rumen; material: SC-attached | host: Bos | place: Iran: Karaj | collected 2018-10 | reverse complement strand
AAATAATAAAAATTTGATTTGAAAATTTATTTTCTTCATCATCTCCTCCAGGAATTATTTTTTTATATATATTTAATATCATAAATTTTTCAGGATTTACTCCTAAAAAAATTCCCATTTTTCCATCTGGCTTTATTTGGTAATTTCCTTTTTATTTTTAATTCATCTAAAATATCTTTTTTAAATTCTTCACAATTATCTATCTCTTGTAATATTATTATATCTGGTTTTTCTATATTTATTATGTCTTTTATTAAATTTTTCCGAAATTCCCAATTTAAAAATTTTTCTTCGGTTTTTGGAAAGTTTTCTTTTATTGATATTTCTGTACATAATGAGTTCTATGTTAAAATTGAATAACCGTTTGATATTGATTTACAAAAACAAGAACCCATATGTTTGTTTGTATTTATTTAAAGTTTATTTTTATTCATAAACAAAATTATTTGAAAATTTTAATATATTTTTATTTTTCTTTTTATTATGAATGTGATATCATTTATAATTTTAAATTTAAATAAATAATTTTATCCTTATTGTTTTAAGTATTTTTTTTTAAATAATTAAATCAAAAGAATATTTATAATTAAAATGTTAATAATTTAAATAAATTTTTAGTCAGATATCATTTTTTTATTTAATTTTTATATTGAATATAGATGATTTAATTATAGGATATATAATATTTTTATTTATGTATCAATAAATTAATTTTATAATATATTTATAAATTTGTTATTAATATTTAAATAAATTTTTCTTAATATCAAATAAACTTCTTTTTATTATAATCAACCAATTAACAATAAAAAATAAAGAAAATCAAAAAGAAACAATATTTCATTAAATAAATGAAAATAAAAATATTAATGAAACATAGCTTTTTGACTTCCAATAGAAATATCAAAAGCATCACTCATATTTCTATATTAAGTTCATTAAATAAATATCAAAGATATAATCATTATACATATACTTGGCAATTAAACAGGAAAGATAGTTTATATAAATATTGTATTAAAAACAAAAAAAATTTCCAAATGATTATAATTAAATGCCTGAAACATATATTTTACCAACAGATAAAGAAATATTTATTCTAAAATGGAAAATTATACTATTGATAAAGATATTATGTTGTTAATTAAACCTGTTGATTCCTCAAGAAGAAGAGGAATAAAAATAATGAAGATATAAATAATATTCCGGAAAAAACTTTAATAACACATTAAATCTATATTTAATAAATGGAAAAAAATTTGATTTAAGATTATTATTTATCACTGGTTATTCTCCTTTAAAAATTATATTTTAGATAATAATTAAATAGATTTTGTTCAAAAGAGTATGTTTTAGATATAAATAAAATGACAAATAGATATATTCACTTATTCAACAAAATATGAAAAAAAAGAAGATGGTGATAAAGAAGAAGGAAATAAATGGCATTTTAAAGAAAATATATTTTAATCCTTATTGGAATAAAATATGTGATATAATGATTATTACTATATTATAAATAATAGATATTTCAATTCAAATAATAAAACAATTTAAAATAACTTCATGTAATTTATTTGAAGTTTATAGAGTAGATATTTTATTAAAAGATAATTTAGAATCCTTTGGTAATTAAATTAAATTTAAATCCAAGTTTAAATTGAGATAGTGAATTAGATATGAAAATTAAATCTAAATTATTAACTTATATGTTTAATATTATTGCTTTAGTACCTTTTATATATAATTAAAAAATTCAAATTATAAATAAAAAAATTATTTATAAATATTATATTAGTAAACTGTTAATGAAGTTTTATGTGAATTTGATAGACTTTCTATAGGCTTTTAAAGGATTTTTCTTTGAAAGAAAATATTAAAAATAATATGAAATAATTAGAATTCATTAATTAAATAAATTTTAATATCATTTTTATTAAATATAAATTTTAGTTTTTTATTTTCAAAAATGATTGTTTAATTAAAATATTTAAAACATTTGAATTTATATTTTAGATAATTAATGTTTAGATTTTTGAGTTCAAAAAAAAATTCTTGTTTATTTAAATAATATAATTAATATTATTGAAGATTGAAAAATGTAAAACAGAATTTATCAAATGAATTAAATTATCCTTTTGCTGTATACAATTTTTTAAAGTTTTACTAAATAAAAAGAAATTTAAAATATATTTTTATTTCAATTAACAATAATTATAAACTCATATATATTAACAAAAATAAGAAATTGAAAAAAAAGATATTAACAGATAATAAATGATAACTCCTTATTAATTCTTTCTTAAAAATCACAAAAAAAAAAGATCAAAAGAACAAAGAGAAGAAAAAACAAAATATTTCATCATAAATAGAAGAAATAATATTAAATGATATAAGGTTCATTTATTATCACAAAGAAAATTCAAATTTTATTTTTTCATATAAGCATAATATAAAACATCCTTAATAACATTTCCATTGAATTTTAATTATACATTCAAAAGAGAATGAACAGGAATATCACATAATCAATATTATGAATTTTTTACATTAAATTCAAATGAACTAATGTAAACATTGGAAAATCAAAAGTGTTTATGTTATTAAAATTGCTATTTTCCAATTGAAACAAGATTAATTTCATTTATTCCTAGAATCAATAAAGAAGAAGAAAAAGATGAATTAGTACTATTTAACTATAAAAAGTAAAGAATAAAAGGAATAATATTTTAATAAAAATAATGGAAGTAATCAGAGTTTATAAATTAAATAAATTTTTAGAATCTTTAAATATTATTAATTGAAATTATTTCACAATTTTTAGGACAATAAGTATCATCTGGATAATCATTAACTTCATTCATAGAATATATTTTTTTACTAGTAGAAATAGAAATAAATCTAGAATGAGTTATTATAATAATTTTTTTATTCGGATCTCTATTATTATACTTTTTTGATAAAAACTCTTTAAATTTTAAATTCCTATTAAATACATGTAATAAAGTTTCAATTCTATCAATATTATGATTAGTAATATAATAACATAAATTTAAAATACTTTCTCTTAATTTATCTTCGCTAACATCATAATTATCTTTAATATCATTAATTAATTTATTTTTATCTTCTTCAGGAATTTTATCTATAAAATCTAAATAAAATAAATCTTGATCTTTTTGATTAGTATATATTGAATCAAAATAAGACCAATCAAATTTAACTTTAGAATTCATATTAAATTCTTTTTTTCTTTTAGAAATTAAAAAACTTAAAGTATCAGTTCCACTCATTGCTTCTATAATAAGCGGATTAACTTTTAAAACTAATTTATCTCTATTTGGATTATTTTCAAATAAATAAAATGCAGTTTGTAAAGTCCTATGAAGAGGAGAAACCCAAATATCTTCAATTTCAAAATTTGATATTATCTCTGATGCTTTTTTTGCTTGTTCTATTCCTTTTTTATCTAATTCACAATCTAAATACTCTGGAATTGCTTTTAATTTATTTTTATCAATAACTTCCATTCTTTTATTTTTTGTCGTTTCTCCATGACGAATATATAAAAATTTACCTTCTGTGTTTTTTTCGAATATTCTTTCCATAAATATTTAATTCAGTTAGATTTAATTTTTTTATTAAAATAAATTTAAAAAAAAAACTTTTTTTATTAAAATTAATATTATTAAAAAGTAAAAGATTTTATTCAAAATTAAATATATAATTATTAGACTAATAATAATAATTAAAATTTAAATAAATGTCATATCATCAATTTCTAAAATATCTTTAAACATAACCCAAATATTATGAGCTTGATGGTCATTAGAATGTTTAACTTTTGAAATTTTAATTGTCGAACTTTTTCTTTCTTTGATAATCCTTTTAAAAAATATTTTAACATTAAAACTCTCTTTTTTAACATCAGAAATATCTTTCAAATCTATATTAACCAAAATTTCTTTTCCTTCATAATCAATTAAATAAACTTTATAATTATCAAAAACTAAAAGCATAACTTTATCTTGAGTATTATAATAAGAAATGAAATTCCTAATTTTAAAATCTTCCTTAAAAAATTTTTTAATAAAATAATATAACTCAGCTTCTCTTTTATTATATTCTTTATAAAATTTATATTTACCATAAAGAGGTAAAGGTAATCTTACTCTTTGAAAAGATTCATCATTTTTTTTAATAGTATTTTTAATTCCTTCACTAGTTTTACTAACTAAATCAATAACACCTGAAATAGGTTTCGTAATTACCCCTCCAATTCCTTTTAATATTCCTTTACCAAAACCACTTAAATTTTTTTCTTGTTTAATCCCTTCAATAGGCTTTCTAACAATATCAGTAATACCATAAAAAATTCCTCCTGCCATTGAAGTTATTCCATAACCGAATCCTTCCATAAAATCATTAGGTTTTTCAGTCATTTTCTTAAATTGCCTTTTATTTAAATATTCTTTATCATTTAATATTTTTAATAAAGTAGATGAAACTCCACTTGACATTTGAGATACTGAATTTAAAGTCCCATCTGCAGAGTTTTTAAATAATGATAATGTTCCATCTAAAAATCCAGTTATTCCTTCATTTGATTTTTTTATTAAATCTTTAAAACCTGTTCCTACTGATTTTATTAAATTTACTGGTTGACCAAATAACTCTAAATTTAATCCTACTGTTATGAATTGTAATATTAATTGTTGCTTATATGAATTTATTATTATTGATATTAAATTATTTGATGTTCCATAAATATTCATTAATTGGTTGTCTTCTAAGGATATTGTAGTGTCTATATTATCATATAATTTAGATAATTTTTTTATTAAGGGATTGTTTTCTAAAAGATTTTCATAAAAATTGTCTTTTTCTTGGTTAAGAAGTCTTAAATGAAAATAAATTGAAGATATTCCTAATTGATGAATGTATATTGGAGATTCTTCTGAATAATTTTTTATATTTTTTTTCCATAATGGTTCAATGTAATTTGATTTTATTATATAATTTTTTTTAAATGAATCTAAAAAAGATAAAAATATAGGATGGACATTTGTTATTGAAGTTTGAAGACCTAAGGTTATATTATTTGTGAATTTAAACATATAAGTCAAAAGAGTACTTTCTAGTTTTAAAATAAATGCATTAATTTTTAAAGAAATTAAATGTATTTCAAATGTTTTATCTATTATATTTTCTTCTGTTTCAAAATCAAATTGAATAAATTTAGAATTTTTGTCATTTTGTTTTAATACAATTAAAAATTGTTCTAATATTGTTAATTGATTATCAATTTCAAAATCTTTAATTCTTAAAGATATATTATTAGTTATTATATCATCTTCTTTATTTTGAGTGTAATCTATTTGAAAATCATTAATAGATAAAAATATTAATTCATTTCTATCATATTCTGAAAAATTATTTTTACAAGTAATAAAAGTATTATCTCCTATAAGACTGATACCAATTTGTTTAAAATAAATATTAATTTCAGTGTTTCCTATTTTATTTTCAATATTATTTATTATTTCATCATAAACTCTAATTTTAAAAGAAATTCCATTATTAATAATAATCAATCTAATTTTATAACCAACATTTTGATTTTCATGAATTTTAATAACTTCATTATAAGGATATTTATTCATAAATCTTTGGTTATTATAATATAAGCAAATATATTCATTGAACAATTCATATAACTTATTATGAGTTATCATAATTGGTCTTTTGTTTAATCTTCCAATTCCAAAATTTATTTTTATTATATTGTTTTCTTTTACATTTGGCCAAACAAAAATACTTCTATTTAAACAATCAACATAATTTGGATAATTAGGATATTTATTTTGATAAACATTAAGTGAAATAACAGAAGAATAATTTTCTATTGTAACTCTTGCTTTTTCAAAAGTAGAATTTTCAATGAAAATATAAGTGATAACTCCTTCCATTTTTTTAGAAAAATTAATGAATCTTTTTTTACTTTTATCAACACTGTTTAAAACAATAGTTTGAAATTTACAATCATTTAAATAAATTTGACTTGATTTTTCCCATTTTTCTTCTTTATCACATATAAATAAATAAAAAGGATAATTTTCCCCATAACCAAAAAAATCAAAAGCACAATTATTTTTTGAATTTAAAGTAATATAAGAATTTTTATTATCAATGATTAATATATTTTCATTTAATCCATTTGATAAAATATATTTAGGATAAATATTAATTATATTACAATATAAAGTTAAATCAGTAGCTAATAAAAATATATTATTTTGAACAATAAATTCAATAAATCTATTTTCTTTTTTATTAACACATTCAATTGAATTTGCTGTTCCAACAGCTTCTACATTAAAAGGCTTTCCTAAAAATTCTAATTGATATTCATTACATTTCATGTTTAAAATATTTTGATCATATTTTAATAACCAAATATTTCCAAAAGAACCTTTTCCAGGAATTAAGTTTTGTTTCTTAATCTCTTTACCATAATAAAAATAACAATTTAAACCTGAATGATCAATTAAAACTGAATTTGGATGAAGAATTGCAGTTACTTTTTTCTTTTTATCTAAATATATTGTACAAAGAATATCCACTTTATAACCTGAATCATCAATTAATTTTATTTTTGATAATTGATCTCCAGTTTTATTATTGTATAAAGTAACATAATTTTTAGTTGAAAAATTTAAGAAATTTAAAATTATTTCAAAATTAGAATCTGGATTAATCATATCACATTCGCATTTTTGGCTTTTTAATAAAGTAATTTTATTTTTTTTTTTCTTTAACAGAAAAAGAAATATCAAAAGGCAAACAATTTCTTAAAACATATCTATTTCTAATTTCTATTATTTTATAATATGAATTCTCACTTTTTTGAGAATATAAATAAATATATATATCACCGTATTGTAAAGGTTGATAAATTTCCTTTGAAGTTAAAAATTGTATTATTGGTATTTTTCTATGAATACTATAAGTATTAATATTAAATTCAATATATCCGTTAAAGTTTTGAAAAGATATTCCTATTATTTTCTTAGATTTCATTTGTTGCTGTTGAATTACTTTATCTTCTTCTGTTATAATAACATCAATGTTATATTGTGTTTTATTTCTAAAGCAAAGAGGAGAAAATAAATAAATTGCTTTTTTTTTATTATAAAATTCAACTTTTGATATTATATAACAATAATTTAAAAGATTTGATTTAACTTTAGAATTAGAATGCATTGTTATTTGATGTTTTTTTTGCTTTATTTTATCTATTTTTATTTCATTATCTCCTATTCTTGCATCGTTAAAATAAAATTGAATGACTTTATTTTTATTATATGTTGTATTTAATGAAGATTTTATTTCATTATTTTGATTGGATGAAATATCTGGTTCTGGATAATTTATTTCATAATAATAATTATTTGGAACTTCTACTCTATTAATTTTTAAATATCCTGATTCTATATCAAACACTTCAACTGTTTTTCCTGTATAATTAAATAAAATATGATTTGATATTTTCATTTTTTTTTCTTTATTATTTATTTCAACTATTTTACTTTCTTCAAAACTATTTTTTGGAGTTAAAACATTATTATTATTTTCTTTAATATTTAATAAATTTTCCCATCGATAAAAAATATGATATAATAATGAAATATGTAAATCACATATATTAATATTTAAATCTTTTTCATCAAATTTAATTTCTATATAATTATTTGTTACATTTTTACCAGAAAAAGATTTATATTTAATTAAACCTTTATTTTTTTCTATCACAGGTTCCCATATTCCAACAATGTAATTATAAACATAAATCATAAATGAAAATGTTATTTCAGCATTTTGTTCTCCCATTTTAGGATAAATATATTTTATTAATAATTCATCACTTTTCATATTAAAAAAAGGCATAAATGAATTCATTTGGTTATCTATAAAGAATATATCTATACCTTCCATATTTAAACAATATATTGTTTCATTTGCTTCTTTTGTTTTTGATTTTGACTCTTTAGTTTTTTCTTTAAGATCTTTATTATTTATATTATTGTTTTCATTAAGTTTTTCCCATTCTATTTTTTTATTTGAAGAATACTTTAATTTATTTAATTTTTGAAATAAATCATTTCCTAATAAACTCCCAATATAAGTACTTGTTCCCATAAATATTGTAATATCACTTAAAGACATATTTGTTATAATATATGATAATGTAACTTCTGTATATTCTTCTTTTATAAAAGTTAAATCATTTTCATATTTTAAATCAGTTTTCATTGAAAAAGACAATTTAAAGTCATTAGTTAATTTCCTTTGTGAAATTTGTAATATTTCACTTTTTAAAACATCTTCCAAAGAACAAATAAAAGGAGAAATATTATTTATTTTCATTCCCATTAACCAAATATTTTTAACTTTATTCTTATTTTTTTTCTCGTTCTCAGTATTATTATCAATAACTTCTTTTTCATTTTTTAATTCTTCTTTTATTAAAGATATTTTTTCTTTCTTCATAACAAAACTAACTTGAGAATCAATACAATACATTTCTTGTTTTAAGTTATTACAATTATCACTTAATAAACAAATTAAAGGATGTTTAATAATAGTTTCAATTTCCATTGAAGGATTGTTTTCCTCATCAGAATCAAATAAATTTGGTAAATCTTTTGAATTAGGATCATAAAAAGGAAAACCTTCTAAAAAAAAGGTTTCTATTAAATATAATGTATCAGCTTTTAATAATAATTTTAATTTATCTACTTCAACTTTAAAAAATTTATCTCTTTCTTTATTGATTTTCATATTTACTTTCATTTTTTTTTTTTTCATTTCTTTCATTAAATTATCAGATAATAATTCAAAATGTAAACAAGAATTTTTTATTGATTCACCAAATGAACTTAAACTAATATTTTGAATTTCATTTGAAGCTAATGATAAGAAACTTAATCTTTGTTTTTTAAGTATTAATTCTTTTTCATGTTTAATATCATAAACATCAACTAATAAATTCTCTTCTTCGTTTTGATAAGAATATTCTTCTTTTTTTTGAGAATAATCAGAAACTATTATTTCTTTAATAATATTATTATTTTCTTTTTTAATATCATATACTTCTATATTACCAAAAGCACAATCTATTATTTTACTTGTGTCTAATTTTTGAGAAAATATTATTAAATTATCTTTAACATTTAAACTTGAAAACATTTCTTCATTTTTTAAACATAAATTCACTGAGATTTCTTGAATAAAAATCACACAAAACATTGATAAATATTTTTCCATTAATTCTTTAGTGTTTAAATCTGATATCATACTTTCATTTTTTTTTAATATATTTTCATTATTTAAATCATTAAATTTTTCAAAGTTAAAATTTTCATTTTGATTATCAGTGTATAATATATTTAAATCTAAACAAGACATTAAAAAAGTATAATCACTTTGTCTTAAAGTTAATTTAAAATGATCAAAGAATAAATCAAATTGTAATGAATTATCAAATTCTAAATTATTTAATTTTTTATCATTTTCGGTTTGAATAGTTAAATGCATATTAATTATTCCGTTTGATTCTTCTAAAATTTTAAAACTATTTTTTTCCATTGTTATATTTTGAATTGTAATATGATAAGTTGATATCCATCTCCATTCTTCTTTATTGTTAAAAACTTTTCCATATACTTTTGAATAATTATTTGTTAAGTTTAATATTCCTAAATCTAATATTATATTTTCTTCAAAATAAATCCTTGGTTTTAAAATAATTTGAGGATTATTCATTGAAATCATTAATTTCATAAAATTTATATCTTTATCATCTTTATTATTTTTCTTTATTTCTTCTTTTTTTTCTTCTTCAGTATTATTAACTTTATTAATTTTATTCTCTTTTATGTTTTGCTCTTCAGGTTTAGTTAAAGCGCCTAAAAATTCACTAATAAAATAATTTAATAATCTTAAGAATTGTTCTTGAACATAAATGAAAAAAATAGAATTTATTTTAACATTAGCAACACTGGATATTTTATCTTTAAAAAGAGGACAACGATTATTATATGATTTAAACTCAAACTCAATTAAACTTTTATTTACTGAATTTTTAACTCCAAAAATTTGTCTAATATTTTTTTTATTAAATTCACTTTGATTTTTAATAGTAAAAGGATATTCACTTAAATCAAATATTTCTGTATTTCCTAATTCACCATTCATAATTAAATGATCAACACTCATATCACAATTAAAATAACTTTCACCACATCTTAATTGAATATAAAATATATTTAAAATAGGTTGAATACAAATAATATCAAATCTCTTCATTTCAGCATGAAATTTTAAGTAAATATATTTATATTCATCACATTTAGGATTTAACTTTTCTCTTTCTTTAGTAGGCTCAATAAATTTTTGTTCAATTAATTGTTCATTAGGATCACTTATTTCACTTATTACTTTTTGAGTTAAATTATCATTATATATTAAAAAGAATAATAAAGTTCTAAATGATATTGGATTCCAAATAACATATAAATAACCGAAATTTAATATTATTTCTATTTCATTTCCTTTATATTTTGGTGAACTTTCAGAAGCTAAAATAATATTTAAATTTAATAACTTTGTATTTTTATCTTCTTCATCTTCACTACTTATTATTTCTTTAAATTCTTTTATATTTTGTTTCAAATCATATAATTTAACACCATCAATTGATAAATTAATTTCAAAATCTTCACTTCTTACTATAACACTTAATATTAAAGAGTTAACAGATAATTGAAATAAATTATCAAAAGAATTATTGTCTTGATTTTCATGAAATAAAATCACATTAACTGATTTAAATATACATTCTGTACCAAAATTAATTTCTTCTTTATTAACAGTAATTTTATTATCTTCTATAATTTCTTCTCTTCCTTTATTAGACACAGTCATTTCATCAATTCTTTCTCTTAAGCATTTTTCCCATGATTTAAACTTAGATTCATTTCTAAATTTAATTTCAATAATTCCAGAATTATTTTGTAATTGAATACTTAAGTTATCTTTATTAGGATTTAAAATAGTATCTTTTAAATAAAAGTAACCTGAATATTCTTTATCTTGTCCTGACTTATAAAAATAAATATAACCTCCACTTATCATAGCTAAAAAATTATCATAATTTGATCCAACCCAATTTTTTTTTAATATTAAAGCAGTTACTTTCGCATTTCTTGCAATATCTTCTTTATTAGATATTAATTGATTCCATAAATCTTTTTCTTTTGTTGGCTTTAATATTTTACTTAATTGAATTAACATTGTATAAATATATTCTGTTAGTTTTAAAGTTATATTATTTATTGATATTAATAATTTCATAGGAGGATTTTCCTTTGTTGAATATTGTTTTTTATTTAATATCATTATTCCCATTTCTCCTGAAACATCTGATAAAACTTCGATTTTATTTTCCTTTTTTTTCATATCTTTCATTGATTTATAAAAGTCAATTGAAAGAGAATCTAAATAAATAAAATATTTTTTAGGGTATTTTTCATCATATTTATTTTCTTCATTTTTCTTTAAATTATTATCCATTTTTATAATACCGAATTGAACTAATAAAACTTTAGAGTTTGAAAAATCATATTTATTTAAAGGGATAATAATACTTCTAGGGTCAATATTAATTTGGACAATATTTTTTTTAGAAATATTAAGATTAAAAGCTTCTTTAGTTTGAAGAGTTAAATTTTTATATTTATCATAAGCATTATTAACCATATCTTCATTAATGTTATTAACAGTGAAAAATTGAATTACTCTTTGTAAAAAAACTTGATGATAAAGAATATTTAATTCACTTATATGACACCAAAAAGAAGAGTTAATATCTTCTAAAGGAGAATAAGTAAATTTTAAACTTATAAAATATAAGTTATTTTCACTTTTTTTATTTTCTAAATTTAAAGAATCAATTGAATTATTGTCTATTTCTGAAGTACCTAATTTAATTTCTTTATTTGATATATCTTTAAAAGTTAAAGGAATTTTTCTTTTATTTTTATTAAATATTGTAAATAAAGTAATTAAAAAATCATTTATTGTAGCTTCAATAGAATACTTTTGTAAAGAATTATTGTTTTTAAACAAAAAGTGAATTTTTTCATATTTTATTTCAAATCCTTCAAATAAAGAAACTTTAGAACTTTTAACATTTTTAGAACATACAATTTCTCCTTCATCTAAAATAAATTCAATTTGTAAATCATTTTGTTCTTTATTTCCTTCATTTATATTATTATCATTTTCATCATTTATTAACTCTGTTAATTTTCTTTGTTCTTCTTCAGTAAATAATTTGCTTTCATCAATATTTGAAGAACCAAACCAATATGAAAAATAACTTGATTGAGCATATTTTTTTTGTTCTATTTTTTCTTCTTTAAATATTTTCTCTATTACGTTATT
>JAEEGK010024474.1_pt1 | contig 12507 bp, 9 predicted proteins | sample 8958771 | NCBI WGS metagenome assembly JAEEGK01 (sample SAMN16246547, study PRJNA631951) | gut metagenome | biome: gut microbiome; feature: rumen; material: SC-attached | host: Bos | place: Iran: Karaj | collected 2018-10 | reverse complement strand
CGGGTGCTGACGTTGATGCAGACCAAGGCGAGAACGATGGCAAGTGCTATGTGCTGAGCAAGGTGGACGACACGTTCGGATTCTTCCTGCTCGAGTCAGGCGTGCAGACCAAGGCGCACAAGGCGTATTTGATTGATGACGTCAGCGCTGGCGCGCGCGGATTCCTCAGCATCAGCAGCGGTGACGCTACAGCCATCGACAACACAAAGGGGGCAGATGCTGTCGTGTCCTCAACATGGTACACTCTCGATGGACGCCGTCTGCAGGGCAAGCCCAAAGAGAAGGGCGTGTATGTGAGAGGAGGACAGAAATTCATCGTTAAATAAACAGGAGGACTCATCATGAAACATATCAATAGCAAACGCCCATACTTGAAGCCCTCGATGAAGGTCTATCCGCTCCACTGCAGCCACCGTCTGCTCGTTGGTTCTGAAACCATTCCCATCGGGCCCGGCAACACACCCAATCAGTGGTGATATCTTATAACAAGGTGACGGTTCTTACGTTATAACAAAAGAACCGTCCCTTCGTTACAATTAGGTGTTCCGCATTGTTCGTGAGAATGGTGCGGATTTTTTCGGACTAAGCCTAAAAAAATCCACCGTTGAAGGACGATGGATCAGGACCTAATGTTTTCACAACGGAATAATCCTTATTGTGATTTGCTAAAAATTAGTGCTGCAAAGATAAAGTTTTTCTGCGTAAATACCAAATGTTTCAAAAGAAATTTGTACTTTTGTGGCTGAAATAATTAAAAACGCTGAAAATTATGAAGAAGATTCTGGGTCTTGATTTGGGCACCACCAGTATAGGATGGGCACTTGTCAATGAAAAAGAAAATGATAATGAGAAGTCTGAAATTATCCGTCTTGGTGTAAGGGTTAATCCTTTAACTGTTGACGAAAAGGCTAACTTTGAAAAGGGTAAAGCTGTCACTACAAATGCAGACAGGCGTATGAAGCGCAGTATGCACCGGAATCTTCAGCGTTATAAGTTACGTAGAAAGAATCTGATAGAATGCCTTCTGGAACATCATGTCATTTCAGACGAAACACCTTTATTTGAAAAGGGGAACAATACGACATTCCAAACATATAGAGCCAGAGCCAAAGCCGTAACGGAAGAAATCTCATTGGAAGATTTTGCACGCGTCTTGCTGATGATCAACAAGAAACGTGGTTATAAGAGTAGTCGCAAGGTAAAGGATGGCGAAGAGGGAGAGCTGATTGACGGAATGGAAATTGCCAAGAGACTCTACGAAGAGAATCTGACTCCCGGACAGCTCCTGTTTGACCTCTATAATAAAGGCAAGAAAAACAGACCAACTTTCTATCGTTCAGACCTGCAGGCAGAGTTTGACAAGATATGGGAGGTGCAATCAGCTTTCTACCCCAACATCTTGACTGACGATTTCAAATCGTCTGTTCATGGATATAATAAAACTCAGACATCGGGGGCTTTTTATGGAGTCCATCAGATAAGTACAGCAAAGAATAGTGGTAAGGAGGGTTATGTCCAGTCGCTCATCTGGCGAACAGAGGCTTTGAAGCATCAACTGGATATCGAAGAGGTGGCTTATGCTTTAGCAGATATCAACGGAGCTATCAACAACTCAAGCAAACGTCTGGCTATGATCAGCGATAGAAGCAAGGAACTCTACTTTAATCATCAGACCATCGGTCAGTACTTGATGCAACGACTGGATGAGAATCCGAACAACAGTCTGACTAATATCATATTCTATCGTCAGGACTATATGGATGAATTTGAAGCGATCTGGGAAAAACAAGCTCAGTATCATCCGAAACTTACCCCTGAACTCAAGAGAGAGATTCGCGACATTATCATCTTCTATCAGCGCGACCTGAAGAGTTGTAAGAATCTCGTTAGCTATTGCGAATTAGAACATTCGGAAAGAGAGGTTACCATTGATGGAAAGAAAAAGATCATCCTGACAGGATGTAAAGTATGCCCAAAATCCTCGCCATTATTCCAGGATTTCAAGATATGGCAGATACTGAATAATCTTCAGGTCTCTGTTGTAGGCCATCAGAGAAAGAGAATCAAGAAAGATAAATCACAGCTATCTCTGTTTGATGATACAGAGACCGGTGCTCTGAATAGGTTCTTAACTCAGGAAGAGAAAGATACTCTGTACAATGAGCTGTCAATTAAAGAGAAAATGAGTAAAAGGGATGTTCTTAAATTGCTGTTTGATAATCCCAAGAATCTCGACCTTAATTATAAAGAGGTAGAAGGCAACAGAACGATGGCTGCATTATTCAAAGCCTATCAGGATATTATCAGCCTGACAGGAAATGGCGAATACGATTTCTCAAAGATGCCTGCTGATGAAGTAAAATCCATCATAACCGAGATATTCACAGGATTAGGCTATAAGACTGACTTCCTTACATTCGATTCATTGCTTGAAGGAAAAGCATTGGAACTGCAACCTGCCTATCGCTTATGGCATCTGCTATACTCTTATACTGGCGATAAATCTGCTACAGGCAACGAAGCTCTGCTGGCTAAGATCCAAGATCTTTGTGGTTTTGAAAAAGAATATGCCACTATTCTTGCCAATGTGTCACTTGTTCTCGACTATGGTGGTCTCAGTGCCAAAGCTATCCGCAAAATCCTGCCTCATATGGTGAAAGGCTACGAATATAGTGAGGCATGTACAATGGCTGGATATAATTATTCTGCCCGTTCATTAACAAAGGAAGAACTCGCCAAGAAGGAATACAAATCCCGTTTGGACATCATTAAGCGTAACAGCCTTCGCAACCCTGTGGTAGAGAAGATTCTGAACCAAATGATCAATGTCATCAATGAGATTATCAAGACATATGGCAAACCTGATGAAATCCGAATTGAGATGGCCCGAGAGCTGAAGAAGAGCCAGGAGGAGCGTGAGTTGTTGGATGCTGCTATCAGAAAGAATACAGCAGAAAGCGAAAAACTGCGTAAGGAACTCGAAGAAGAATTCGGAATACAGTATGTTACGCGAAACGATATTCTTAGATACAAACTCTACAACGAGTTAAAGTTGAATGGCTACAAAACGCTTTATTCCAATACTTATATTCCAAGGGAAGAGCTCTTCAGCAAGCGATTCGATATTGAGCATATTATCCCTCAATCCAGGCTATTCGACGATTCATTCTCAAACAAGACACTTGAAGTCCGAGATATCAATATTGAGAAGGGCAACATGACAGCTTACGACTATGTGGCAGGTAAGTATGATGAGAAATATCTGGTTGATTACGAGAGCAGGGTAGAAGAACTATTTGCTCAGAAAGTCATATCAAGGACCAAGCGCAACAATCTATTGATGAAAGAAGAAGATATTCCTTCTGACTTCTTGGAGCGTGATCTGCGCGACTCTCAGTACATTGCAAGAAAAGCCCGTGAGATATTGGAAGAACTTGTGCCTTATGTCGTAACGACGACAGGTGCTGTTACAAATCGTCTGCGCGAAGACTGGCAATTGGTAAATCTGATGCAGGAACTCAATTGGGACAAATACGACGCATTAGGATTAACCGAACGCTATACTGATAAGAATGGGAACATCGTCAAACGCATCAAGGACTGGTCCAAACGCAACGACCATCGCCATCATGCTATGGATGCGCTAACTATTGCCTTTACCAAGCGGAGTATTGTACAATATCTCAGCAACATGAATGCCCGTAGTGACAAATCGAGCAGTATCTATGGTATTGAGCAGAAAGAACTTCATCGTGACGAGAAAGACCACAAACTCGTATTCAATACGCCAATGCCTTTGGATGTATTATTGGCAGAAACCAGGAAACATCTTGAAAGTATCTTGGTATCCATTAAGGCCAAGAATAAAGTAGTTACTAAGAACATCAACAAGGTTAAGACCAAAGACGGCCATCAGCAGAAGGTACAATTAACGCCTCGTGGCGCCCTGCACAATGAAACGGTCTATGGCAAGATACGTAACTATGAGGCTGAATACAGGAAGGTGGATGGAAAGTTTACAGAAGAGGTTATCTTGCGCGTATCTAATCAGAAATGTCGTGAAGCCTTACTGAAACGATTGGCTGAGTTTGATAATGATCCTAAGAAAGCATTCACAGGAAAGAACAGCCTGGAGAAAAATCCCATCTGGCTTAATGCTAATCATTCATATGCTGTACCTCTCAAAGTAAAACTCTATAAGATCGTTGATGTATTTACCATCAAGAAAGCTGTTGATAAAGATCTGAAGATTGACAAAGTTATAGACAATAAGGTTCGCGCGATACTCCAGCAGCGATTGGATGAGTTTGGTGGCGATGCTGCCAAGGCATTCTCTAACCTCGATGAAAATCCGATCTGGCTGAATAAAGAAAAAGGAATAGCCATCAAAAGGGTGAAGATTAGGGCAAAAGTATCTTCGGATACATCAGTACCCTTGCATGTTAAGAGAGATTTATTAGGAAATTTATTAAAAGATGCTGAAGGCAGAGCCTTACCTACAGACTATGTTAATACAGCTAATAATCATCATGTAGCCATTTTTGTTGATTCTGAAGGCAATTGGCATGAACATGTTGTATCATTCTTTGAGGCTACGACAAGTGCGTTGCTCGGATTGCCCATTATTGACAAGAATTATAAGAGAGAAGAAGGATGGAAATTCTTGTTCTCTATGAAACAGAATGAGTATTTTGTATTCCCTAATGAAAAGACAGGTTTCGTTCCCTTTGAGATAGATCTTATGGATCCCAAGAACTATGCACTTATCAGTCCAAATCTATATCGCGTTCAGAAGTTTTCTAGTTCGTTCTATGTTTTCAGACATCATTTGGAAACAAATGTAGATGAATCTAACGAACTAAAAGAGACAACATGGAAGAGAATAACGAGTGTAAAGGGACTTGAACGCGTTATCAAAGTGAGAATTAATCATCTTGGTAACGTAGTCGTAGTTGGAGAATATTAGTTTATAATGAAGATTAGAAAAGGAGGAATCCATTCTTAACATGGAAACCTCCTTTTATAATGCACCATTTTTTCTTTTCTTTTTTTCTTCGCAACAGTCTGATTTCCAATCATTCTCTCAAATCCTACTGTTGTTGCTGGTGCAAAGATACTAATTTTTTAGCAAATCACAACAGCCATATGGAGCCAGCTGACCGCCTTCCCACTGTTGTTGCTGGTGCAAAGATACTAATTTTTGAGCAAATCACAACAGTGTATTGCCATTTCTTACGTCTCTTTATACTGTTGTTGCTGGTGCAAAGATACTAATTTTTGAGCAAATCACAACACTTGGCGGTGGATGAGTCGCAAGGCGAAGACTGTTGTTGCTGGTGCAAAGATACTAATTTTTGAGCAAATCACAACCGTATTCTCGGAAGGTCGTTAGATTGGAAACTGTTGTTGCTGGTGCAAAGATACTAATTTTTTAGCAAATCACAACACACGCTCCTTGAGGGTCATCTCACTTTTCACTGTTGTTGCTGGTGCAAAGATACTAATTTTTTAGCAAATCACAACATTTGGTTCTTAAATTTACCCCGTTTGAGGACTGTTGTTGCTGGTGCAAAGGTACTAATTATTTAGCAAACTACAACATGCAATTGTAACTTTTCTGATAAAACTTTGGTCTACGTGGTACTCTTTCCGATTATTATAGTGGTATACTTTTCAATTATTATCTACATTAGTATTTAGGTTAATAAGATTGATGGCCCGCTGCACTGTTTGTGAGAATCGTGTGGCGGATTTTGTTGTCAGGATGGTGTAAAGAAAAATCATGCACAAAATCGGGGTTTTGTGCATTAATGAAAATTAACGCGAAAAAAGTGTTGATAGACGTTAGGATAATCCATTTTCTTTTTGTATATTTGCAGCTGTTTTTGGATTTAATAAATAATCAAGTACCGATATAGAAAATGATATATTCGACAATTGTTGAAAAAAATGAAAGCGCTTTGCAGCAGATAATAGAAGCGCTGGACCTCTTTGAAAAGGAGAGGTTCGTGGCAGGTATACAGGCAGGCAGATTTTCAAAATATGAGATCGAGCAAACACTCGAGATGGTACAGTTGTATCAGAAGAGAATGAATGTGGAGGGTAGGGCTCTGGCTCATTTCTCAGAAACCTTTATCAGACAATTCGCCACAGATAATAATCAGTGTTTTAGGAATGCAGAGAAATATTTCAGAAGAATCAGAAGCACGCTCTGTGCACTGAAGAAAGTTTTCCAGAAGACTTGCAAGACCTCACGCAAGCAGTTGCCTGCGGAGAAAGAGGCACCATCCGTATTTGACAGATCACCGTTGGCAAGTAATGTCTATCAACTGGATATGTATGGGCTGGAATCGTATGACGATATGGTGCAGCAGTTATACAATGATCTGGATACTCTGTTGTCTACAGCCACCGGCATTCTCAATGCATGCCAGCGCGTGATTGAACAGGAAGACTTGGTGAGAGAGGATACAGAAACATTGCGTTCTATCTATCAGGAGAGCTGCAATAGTCTGATGTGTAGTGTACAGGAGTTCTCGAACTTTATGAATACGACCAAGACGCTGCCTGAGAATGAATTGATCAAGCGGAGGAAGAAGGCCAGTTCTAAGGATGAGTTCCTGAAGAAAGAATACCACAACGTGAATAAGTCAGAGTTTAAGACTTATGTCTGGCTTGTGGCAGTGAATAAAGGCCAGAGTGACGGTCTGACCAGTGAGGAGACTTATCTTTGGCATCAGAATCATGATAAGGTGGAAGAGGTGAGACGCGTGATTTCGCTCTTCTACCGATTGCCAGCTATTAATGGCCAGGAAGGTAAGCTGAACGGTCAGGTGATTGTGGAGTTTATCAAGTGGTGTGGTGTTGAGAAGGATAAGGAAAAGCGTCTATATCGTTATTTCTGTGATAACTATCGTGGGGATCTCAAACCGCTAGTTTGGTCATCCGTCTGTAAGAAGCGCAAAGAATTAAAGGTGGAAGATCATCTTACTGATCAAGAGCTGATAGAATCTTTTGAAAAGCGTTTGAGTGAACTGACAGATGATTTTTCCGCAACAGCATAATAATAGGTAGATGGATTTGAATAAGGTCCATCTACTTTTTTTTATCTTTTCCACGGAATTCTTATTGGTATGACTTAACTTTTCCGCAATTTCTGATGATTTTGCGGAAAAAATTCCATGTTTCTGCGGAAAAGTGGGTGTTTCTGCGGAAAAGTGTCTGAAAAACCTGCGGAATTTTGGAAAAATCGCCTAAAACAGCCATCGACCCCATATTGCTGGTTTTCTTTTTTCTCTAATTGATTCGTCGTACCTTTGCAGACGCACGTGAACATTATTTATTAATCCGAGGTTTGTGAGAGTCCTCATGAGATCAAGTTCGAACACCTCCGCTTATCTCACAAAGTCTTGGAAAGATGAAAGAGATCACAATTCGTGTGCCTGATGATATGGCGCAGGTGTTAGTGGAGTGGGTTAAGCACATTCCCGAGATGGAGATTGTCTGTCGTGAGGAGTCAGCAGACTACTTTCTTGGTGATATGGACAGGCGTATGGCTTTAGCCTTAGAGGTGCTAAAGCAAAACAAAACAATCCGTCATCTTTATGATTACACTTGGATTATGGTGGCTATCGGTGATGGCGTCATAAACGAGTTGGGCGGTTTCAGGTCGCCTCAGTCGTTTATCGACTATTTGAAAGGATTGGGTATTGAGAAGGTTCCCAGTAGATCACTGATAAGTTCTTTTTTAGATAAGGTATTAGGAACGTATCCGGATTGGGTGTTTGTAGATACGGAAGATCCTCGGGAAAAATTAAGGAGAAAGAACGTTGTAAGACAGTTAATCAGTGCCCTAAATATGGCCAGCAAACAGTCAACTGAACAAAAAGCTGGACAAAGCGAGTAGAAAGCTGGACAATAAACTGGACATCGAAAAAATCACTTTGAGGTGTGAAGAGATAGTTCTAATTTTGCAGTGTCGAAAGACAAAAAGTTCTTTGAAATGTTGATACAGTAGAATCGCAGGGGGAGGCCCTGGGTTCGGCATAAACTCTTTAATACATTATTTATTTGTTTGTCATTTACTTATTATTTTTTTGTGAGTTTAGCGATGAAGCGTCACCGCAACCCGCTCCGGTTCGTGAGAATAGGAGCGTTTTTCTTGAGAGTATTCACATTATTAATTATAAAAAAGAAAGGAATAAATTATGAAAAATTATCGTAAAGGGGTGGAGAATACCCCAGATTTTTTGGAAGGTAAATCACAGATGATTGTAAATCTGATGGATGCTGATGAGAGAGCTGATACGGCTGATCTCACTACCCATCTGAGAATGGTCTACGGTCATGTGGACTGGGACAACCTGATTTACAAACTTGATGAAGAAACGATCAGTCTGATAAAAAAACATGAAGACTGCATCAGTATAGGTAAGCGCTTGGTATGTGAAATCTATCCGGGTAAGTATGTTGCTATAGTGAATTCTGAGACAATGGGTCCTCTGACATACAAGGAGATGAAATCCGGTAACGTGATGTTTGAATTGTACGATCTGGACGAGGTTAAAGAACAAGCTGCCCATTGGTACGTTGAAGACTTGTTGGCTTCTTTTTATTCATTCTCTCTCTTCACGCCCTATTTTGTAATAGCTCTGAGGCTGGCTGTGATGGAAGGACATATGTCGGATGAAGAGCGTTTTTCGGAAGACAGACTGAATGAAGTTTGGTACAATACGTTCTCGTCAGTCTTTTCTCTCATCGGTTATAAGCTTATGCAACAGGCGAACCACATCGAGAAGAGTTGCACTATTGCGCCATTCAATCTTGACGAATATTTGATTGAAAAGTATTATGAAGTATCAGGTTACTAGAAATCAACATGGTATTGAAATTCGAGAGTGCTGCGCTTCGTGCAAGTTTAAAGACTTGACGAGACTGGTGTTGGCCAGATATTGCTCGCTGCATCGAAAGAAGGTAAAGCCCCGAGAGTGCTGTGAGCAATGGGAGATGAGCGAGCAGATGCAAGCTGCTGGTTCGTCTGGGGGCAAAGTAAAGAAGAAAGCGTATCTGCAGTATGTGATGTCAGTGAGAGATGATGAGTCTTTGGCAGATCAGCTGAAGATTCAGTTTCCACACAAATCACTCGAACAGATCCGGAAAGAATTTGAAGAAAAGAACGGATCGATTTATGTCACACTGGGGACAGGAACCATTGTGACATTTTAAAAAACATCACACTGGGTCCAGTCCCCATTGTGACATTATTAACAATTTTAATTTTTTATTTTTATGATTACAGAAATTTTTAAGGTTGTATCGCAGACGGAACCCGTCTACGTACAGAGTAAGAAACAGGATGGTGGCCAGTTGGCCAAGTGTAACGTACACCTGAAGGGCATCGGCGGTGATTATGCCGAAGAGTTCTATGCCGTAGCGTTTGGCGAGAATGCCACTCAGAAGCTGGAGCAAGGCGAGCTGGTGGCGGTTAGTCTGAGGTTTGGCACGCATGTCAATAATGACAACGGCGCCGTTTATCAGGACGTTGTGGCTCAGGGAATTGTGAAACTTAACGAGGTAAAGGCCTTTTAGTATTAACTGAGTTGAAAGGTAACGGGTGAGGGAAGAGTACCAGGTTTAAATTGTCGACAGCTACTACTTCGCTCTGACCTCAAGACTCGCAAAACTTTCAACAAAAGATGGATAAGAACAAGACGATTACGCTGAATACCCAGATGGTGATCAGCAGGAGTGAGAATGGTGTGGATCTGATTCAGGTGTTGCCTGATGATCCGCGTGAGGGACTGGTGAAGCCGTTTAGCGGCATGGGGCAAGCCCAGTTGCAGGGCAACGCCCAGTTTGACTTTGTGCGCAAGAGGCGCATCCGTAGGAAGCCGCAGATGAAACTGCTGCATAGCACGTTGTCGTTCGGACGCGACGGCATCGACCGCTACACCTTCTATCTGCCCTCGGAACAGCGCGAGGAATTTGCAAAGCTCCTGAATAAGGAAGCTGCTGCGGTGGTTGCATATATGAAGGAAAGGTATAAGAAGTAAAGGCCTATGATTTACAGAATAGAATATGTGGGAGAGGGCAGGCAAAAGAAAAAGCTTGCCCACCCGGTGAAAGACCGCAAGACGCTGCTGGCATTGAGAAATTCGAAGACAAATCTGAATCGTTTGGAGAAGGCTCGGACTGGCGATAGCGAAGCCAAAAGCAAACTTCTTCAGTTGGCTTATAACATCGGTCATGTGGATGGTTTGATAGCCGGCTGCAAGAGTCTGGGCAGTTTCTTTTTCCACGATGTGGATTGTTATGACAAGGAACAGTCGGAGGCGATTAAGCAGCTGATTCTGTCGAAGAAGGATGAGATCGGTCTGATGATGTTGGAGAGGAGTGCTGGTGGCGGTTGGCATCTGGTGTGTAAGCGTGAGTTGGGTAAGACTATCTTGGAGAATCAGGTCAGAGTGGCTTGCAGCCTGAAACTCGAGATGGATACCAATACGAAGGATCTGACGAGGGTGTGTTTTTCTACGAGCGGTTCGGAGGAGGATCTGCCTTATCTGGATGATGCGCTGTTTGAGGAACCTTTGAGCCGGGAGGAGTGCGAGAAGGAGTATCAGGTGGCGAAAGAGCGCGAGCGAAAGAAGCTGGAAGAGGTGCCGAAGGGCGCCAAGAAGGCGAATAAGCACTATAGGCCTTGGGAGGATGAAGGGCGTACGGTAAAGGATGGTCGCTGTGCGACTGAAGAGGCCCAAGGTGTGACGGAGGCGACGGATCGGACGCGGTTTATCTTCAAGGAGTGTATGAAGGAGGAGGATGTGACGGAGGCTGATTTCCTGAATGAGGGTGGAAGGCATAACTCGGTGAAGAATGTCTTGGGATTATGCAATCAGTTGCTCACTAGGGATGAAACGCTCGGTATGCTTCGCGAACTGATGCCCAATAACTGGGAGGACAAGAACATTCAGGATTTGGTAGAGGCATTTTATACCGAATATCTCAATCCGAACCAGCGGCTGAATCAGGTGCAGAAGAGGATATTCAAGGAGAGCAAGCGGATAGGAGTTGAACCGAATGATGGGGTCGGTCATACTGATGTATCGTTGCGCTTTGATCAGGTGAGCAGTACCAATGCTTCACCGCCAGAGATGCCGAAAAAGCTGCCAAAGCTAATACAGCTACTGATGTCGAAGACGCCGAAAATGTATCAGCCTGCTGTTGTGAATGCCGTGTTTCCGCCTTTGGCAACTCATCTGTGTGATGTTAGGTTCTGCTATACTGACAATGTGGAGCATGAGGCCACGCTGATGAACTGTCTGATGGCTCCCACCGGTTCCGGTAAAGGTTGTATTGATACGCCGATTGAAATGATTATGGCCGACATCAAACGTCGGGACGAGGAAAACACCCGTCGTGAGGATGAGTGGAAGAAGGATTGTCAGCGCAAGGGTGCCAATAAAGACAAGATGCTCAGGCCTGAAGGACTTGTCATTCAACAGATAGACTCGGATATGACCAAGCCCGCTTTGGTGACCCGTCTGGATGAGGCTGAAGGACACTTTGTCTATGTGAAACTGAACGAGCTGGATCTGTTTGAACAGCTGAAAGGTCAGACCGGCAAGCAGCACTTCCAGCTGATGTGTCTGGCTTTCGACCCGGGAGCCGAATACGGTCAGACGCGCGTAGGAACGCAGAGTGTGACAGCAAGGCCCAAGTGCCGGTTTAATTGGAATGCCTGTACAACGATTCAAAAAGGTCGCCGCTTCTTCAGTCGGGTTCTGACGGATGGCCCGATCTCACGAATCAACTTCTGCACCATACCGGATGATGAGCCAGGTGCTGAACAGCCTATTTACGGCAAGTATGATGCGGAGTTTACCGAAGCGCTGAAGCCTTATATCGACAATCTGGTGGCGGCCCGCGGACTCATTGAATGTCCGCAAGCCTATCGGCTGGCAAAGAAACTGCAGGAAGAGTGTGCTGATTTCGCCCGACTATCGCAAGACAAGATATATTGGAATCTATCGCATCGTGCTATTGTGATTGCTTGGATCAAAGCTTGTGTGCTTTACGTTGCCAACGGCCAGCAATGGGAAAAGAGCATTGACTCGTTCATTCGTTGGAGCCTGGAATATGACATGTATTGTAAAATGGCTTTCTTCGGCGAAGATATTGCCAAAGCCTCACAAGAGGGTGATCGCATAGGCTCACGGGGGCCTAAGAATCTGTTGGAACTGCTGCCGGATGTCTTCACGATTGAGGACGCCAAGCGGGTTCGTAAGCAGCAGGGTAAGGGGGCTGAGAATACCGGGAAGATGGTCTCGCAATGGAAATCGAGAGGCTATATTCTTCAGTTGACAGTTGACAGTTTTCAGAAGGCCCCAAAGTATAATAAAAGAAAGGAATAAATATGAATGAAGTAGGTATTAATAAAAACATGAAACTCTCCGAGCACTTTACGCTCGGGGAGTTGACGAAGACGAGTTATATCACCAGTGACGGGAATAT
>JAEEGK010024472.1_pt1 | contig 12507 bp, 3 predicted proteins | sample 8958771 | NCBI WGS metagenome assembly JAEEGK01 (sample SAMN16246547, study PRJNA631951) | gut metagenome | biome: gut microbiome; feature: rumen; material: SC-attached | host: Bos | place: Iran: Karaj | collected 2018-10 | reverse complement strand
AATTTTAATAAAAACATAAAATAATAAATATATATAAATTTATAAAAATGGATAGAAGAGAAATCCGTCAACAGCAAAGAGGAATAAAATCAAATAATAGTCACATAGAGCAAGAAATAAAAAGATTAGAATTTCAGAAAAATAAATTATTAGGTCAAATAAAAACTTTATCAAGTAAAGGTGCAGGACAAGCCCAATTAACTCCTTATGTCAAACAAGTTGGTCAAATAAATTCACAATTAGAAAAAATGAGACAATTTACAGGAAAAATGACAGCTATAAATTACAAAGTTGGAAATGCAGCAACTATGAACACTCTGGCAAATGCAATGACTGCCGCAGGAACAGCTATGCAAGTTACTAATCAAAATTTAGACACAAAAAAAATGAAAGAGATTGGATTAAATATGCAAAAACAAAATATGAAATTGGATATGAAAAGTGATATGATGGAAAATGCTTTAGATTTTGGGGATGATCTTGAAAATGATGAAGAAGCTAATGATATATATAATCAAGTTATGCAAGAAGCAGGATATAATACTCAAAAAGTTATGCCCAGTGCTAATAAGACTAATTTAGGACCAAGTCAAATGAATATGAATAATAGACAAAAAGTTGCTGTTGGAGTCGGAAATCAGGGTAATTATAGTCAAGGTAATTATAACCAAGGTAATTTTAATCAGAGAAATAATTATAATAACAATAATTATAATAATAATAATTTTAATAATAATAATTTTAATAATTATAATAATAATAATTATAATAATAATAATTATAATAATAATAATGATAATAATTATAATAATAATAATAATTTTAATAATAATAATTATAATAATAATAATTATAATAATATAAAATATAATAACCCTAATGAAAATGAGAATTTTCATTTTAATAATAATATTTATTCAAATAATGATCAAGAAAATTTAAGCAATGAAAAAAAAAATACTTCTTTTATTTCAAAAAAAGTTCTTAACACTCTCAAAATTAAAAATATTGAAGAAATAATTGATTATTGTTATCGTTTGAAAGAAATATATAAAACAATAAATAACACAAATTGGGATGATGATATGTTAATAATAATGATAAATATATTAGTAAAAATAATAAATGTAAATAGTGAACCTTCTAATCAAATAATAACATCTATAATAGATAATTCAAAATTATATGATGAATTTATTAAATATTTGAAAAAACAAGATATTAAAAATAAAGTATATTTAGATTTTTTATTCGATTTTTTAAAATTTTTAAGAAAAATATATGATAAGTTTTCTAATTATTTTGAAAGATTATCAGAACAAATTAATTTTTTAGATAATGCCATTTTGATACTAAATGAATACATTAATATGGATAATATAAGGAATAATGCAGAAGTATATACATTATTATTAGATATAATTTCTTTATATAATGAAATTAAAGAAATAAAAAAAGATTTGTTAAAGAAAAAATTTTTTGGTAAAAATAATATAGATAATAATAATAATAATATTAATAGCGATATAAAAATTGATTATAAAGAAACTTCTGTAATAATTTCATCTGATGAAATTTACAATAATATAACAAAAAAAATAGGTAAGCATATTCCTAAAGGACCTTATGGAAGTGTAGAACAATATATAAATACTTTATTTTATTTAGAATATGAAGATTGTTATCGTAGTCTTCGTAATTCAATTGAAAACATTAAAAATGCAAAAAATAACACAAATAATTATCGTAAAATAGAAAAAGAAAATAGAGATATTTATTATTATATTAATGCTTATATTATCGGTTTTGATATATCTAAAAATGGAATATTATTAACAATAGATTTTGAAGCTATTCAAAGAGTAATAAAATTTACCAAAAGAATGATTTTTGGTTCTTTATTATTATTAACAGATGATAATAATCAAGATTATCTTTTAGTAACAGTATATTTTAATCCATATGTAGCTAACCGAAATTTAAAAGATAAAAACAAAAATGAATTTAAAGTACCTAAACCTCCAAGATATAGAATTCAAGCTCAATTAGTAAATATAAATAAAGAAAGTTTTAATTTTATTCTAGAAAAAAGAAATAAAAAACTTCAAATATTTGAATCAAAAGCTTATTTTGAATCATATATATATACTTTAAAACGTTTAAAAAAAATGGTAGTTAAAGATATTCCATTTCAAAATGAATTAATAAGAGCTCGTTTTAATAAAGATGATATGTTACCATATTTTATAGCACATAATCGTTTTTTAAGTTATAATGGTGAAACGATAATAGTAAAAGAGAATCAATATCCTCAATCATTAATAAACTCTTTAGATGAATCACAATTTAATGCCATTAAAGTATGCCTTAATAATGAAATAGGTATAATACAAGGTCCTCCTGGAACAGGAAAAACACATGTTGGTGCCATTTTAACTCATATTTTATTACAAAATATTAAATCTCCTATTTTAATTGTTTGTTTTACTAATCATGCTTTAGATCAATTTATTGAACATTTAATTCCTTTCACATCTAATATTGTAAGAATAGGAGGAAGATGTTCAAATGAAAATGTTAAAAGATTTCAATTAAATAAACAAGGAAGATATTATGATAAAAATGTTATTGGTGTTAATAAAGATATTGAAAGAATTTGTGATGAAATTAGTGATTTAAGTGATTTATTAAATGCTAAAAAAAAATTGGAATTTAATGATTTTAATTTATATTATAAAGATATGTTTGATAAAATAAAAAAAGATTTTTTTTCAATGTTTTATGAATTTAAAAAAGTTAAAATACCCGATAATATTTTATTTAAATTGTGGAGTGATCAAATGGAATTAGAATTTTTTATTGAAAAAAATTTTACTTATAATAGCTCTTATAATAAATTATATGATAAATTTTATTATTTTAGAAATGATGATCCAAAAATAATAAAATTTGATGAAGACATTATTAATAATAAACCAGAGGAAGATCAAGAAGATGAAGATGATGAAGATGACAGTGAAGAAATGAATGAAAATATGAATCGTTTAGTTGAAGGTGGAATAGACATGGATGATTATGAAAATAATAATTTTAATAGATATGAAAATAATATAGATTTAGAAGATTTGAAAATTCAAATTACAAAAGAACAATTTGATTATATTATAGCAAATAATAACATGTGGAATTTTGGACCAAGAATTAGAAGATGTTTAATAAAGTACTTTAAAAATGACATTATTCAAAAAAAATTTTTAAATAGATATAATAATGAAATAATGGATTATAAAAGATTATTAAAAAGAAAAAATGAATTAGAATTAATAAATGATTCTAATCAATTAAAAAGATCACAAATAGTTGCTATGACAACAACAGGTTGTGCAAAATATAGTACAATTATAGAACAAAATAATTTTGAAGTAGTTATTATAGAAGAAGCAGCAGAAGTATTAGAATCACATATTGTTGCATTATTAACAAAAAATACAAAACATTTAATAATGATAGGTGATCATAAACAATTAAGACCTAAACCTTATAATTATGAAATTGAAAAAAAATATAATTTCGATATTAGTATGTTTGAAAGATTAATTAATAATAACATTCAATACGCTACATTAAAATATCAAAGAAGAATGAAACCAATATTTGCTGAATTTGTTAGAATAATATATGGAGAAACTACTTATAAAGATCATCAATCTGTATATAATAGACCACCTGTTCAAGGAATAGAAAAGGATATGTATATAATAACTCATGATAATCTAGAATTAGAAAATGAAAATTTAGCAAGTAAATCAAATGAATATGAAGCTAAATATTTAATAAGATTATGTAATTATTTATTACAACAAAATTATAAAGAAGAGCAAATAACTATTTTAACTCTTTATGTTGGGCAAGTTTTATTATTAAGAAAAGAAGCTAAAAAATATAATATAAATGTAAGAATAAGTTCAGTTGATAATTATCAAGGAGAAGAATGTGATATAATTTTATTAAGTTTAGTTAGATCAAATAAAAAATTTGAAATAGGATTTTTAAAAACTTTTAATAGAGTATGTGTAGCTTTTTCAAGAGCAAAAATTGGATTTTATATTATAGGAAATTTAGATTGTATTATAAAAGGTGAAGAATTAAATATAGCTAAAAAAGAAAAAAAAAATCAACCTAAAGTCATTAATATATTTGAAAATAAAAAAGAAGTAGAAAACAAAGATGAAGATAAAATGGAAAACGTTTGGAAACAAATCAAAGAATTAGCAGAAAGATATAAAATAATAGGACCTAGATTAAATTTATGTTGTCAAAGACATAAAAAAATAACAACTATTTCAAATATAAATGACTTTGCTAGCGTTCCTGAAGGGGGATGTATGGAATTATGTAGACAAAGATTAAATTGTGGACATGTATGTGAAAAAACATGTCATGCACTTCCACATGAAATGTTTAAATGTCGAAAACCATGTCAAAGAATACTTCCATGTAATCATAAATGTACTAAAAGTTGTTACGAAGAATGTGGAAAATGTCTAACTAAAGTTATTAAAACATTACCATGTGGTCATACACGTGAAATGTATTGTTCAGATGATATATATTTAGTTCGATGTGAGGAACCTTGTACTAAAACTTTAAGTTGTGGACATCGTTGTCAATTAAAATGCTTTGAACAATGTAATCCAGAAAAATGTTTAAGAGATGTAGATAGATTTTTACCTTGTGGTCATAGTGATCTTTATCCATGTGGTTTACCTATTTATAAAATTAAATGTAGAAAACCATGTAAAGCTAAATTATCTTGTGGTCATGAATGTTTAGGAACATGTGGAAAATGTATGAATGGTACATGTCATATTCCATGTCAAAGATTATGTGATAAAGGATTGATATGTGGACATAGATGCAAAGAAGTATGTTCTTTAGAATGTATGTGTAAACAAAAATGCCCAAATGTTTGTTCTCATGGTTATTGTGCAAAAATATGTTGCGAAAAATGTGTTGATTGTAAAGAAAAATGTGATATTCATTGTGAGCATAGAAAATGTAAAAAATTATGTTATGAATTATGTAGTATTGGAAGATGTAATGAACCTTGTAAAAAAAAATTAAATTGTGGTCATAATTGTATTGGAATTTGTGGAGAAAGATGTCCTAATGTTTGTAGAATATGTAATAAAGATAATGAATGTTTTGAAATATTTTTTGGATATGAACAAGATGAAGATGCATTATTTTATATGACAAAATGTAATCATACTTTTGAAGTTAAAGGTTTGGATTATCAAATTGATAATGATAAAAAAATAAGTATGGTTGTATGTCCAAGATGTAAAACTATTTTATGTGATGAACCTCGATATCAAAATATCATAAAAGAAAAAATAAAATATGTTCAACAAGTTAAGCAATTATTATTAAAAAGAAATGGAGATATTGAGTATAAAAATAAAAGCCAAAAAATTATATCAAAATTAGTAAATTTTATTAATAATGGAAAATTACGATATTTAAATCAAAATAATTATTTTCTAAATTTAAAAAATCAATTAAAAATTTCTATAACATTAATTGAAAAATTTAACCCAGATAATATTAATTCACAGTTAATTACAACATATAATTTATTATGTTTACTTGAAAAATTTATGGCAATTGAATTTATTGCGAATTATTTAATTCAAAATATTAATCTTATAGAAAAAAATTCGATTGAAGAATTATTTATAATAAATTTTAATGCTATTCAAGAACATTTTAAATCATTTATTCGTTTTAATAATGATTTTTTAAAAGATTTATCTAAAAAAATTAATAATTTATGTGTTTTTTCAAAATATATATATGAATCAAAAATATCATATAATTTAAATTTCCAATTTGATATTAACATTTTAAGAAGATTAAAGATGACAAATTTTAATATAGAAAACATTCAAAATTATGTAAATTTAATAAATGATGATTATAAGACAATTGAAATGTTAAAAAGTTTAGGAACAGCATGGTATAGATGTCCAAATGGTCATTTTTATGTTGTAGGAGAATGTGGAGGGCCAATGCAAAATGCCATATGTCCAGAATGTCATGAAAGAATTGGTGGTCAAGGACATATTCCTAATAGAGGAAATCAAAGAGTTAATGTTGAACAAATGTATAGAGATATTAATAATAGGAGAAATAATTTAGATGATGATTAATAAATAATTATTTTATATTAAATTATTTTATTTATTATTATATCTTTTATTTTTATTATTCAATTATCATTAAAATTAATTTAATCATAAATTAACAAATTTATTTTTATTTATTTAATTAATGAAAAAAATGGTGATTTCTATTTTTATTTTATTTATATTTTTTATTAATTTATGTAAAACTAATAATAATGTTTCATTTAATTGTGTTGAATATTGTTTAGAAGATAATGTAATTGATATTCAAATTTCTTATGAAGAAAAAAAAGAATTATGTGAAGAAGAATGTATTAATGATTGCTTACCATTATGTATATCTTATTTTAAAAAAAATTATAATCCTTATAAAACAAAAACAGATTTACAAATATGCCAAGAAATTTGTTATTAATTATATTTTATGATTACATTAAATAGAAATTTAATTTTAAATTAAATTTAAAAACATTTATTATTTAAAAATTTTATTAATAATAGATTCAAATTAATCAATAATTTATGTTAATTAGTATTTATTTATTTATTTTACTTAATATATATCCTCTTAAAGGAATTTCAAAATGATCCCATTCAGATATTACTTCTATCCATTTTGGAGGAATATGATCAACTCCATAATAAGCACCTGCAATTTGACCAACAACTGCTCCAACTGAATCAGAATCTCCTCTTAAATTAACAACTTTAATAACTGCTTCTTCAAAACTATTAGTATAATAAACAACATGTAATGCCATTGCCATTCCATCCATTGCATATGAACCTATATATCCAGGTTGAGACCTTGCTCTAGTTGGACTATATTTAAAATCTTTTTTCTTCCAATTCCAATCTCTATCTGGACTCTCATTTTCTTCTTTAGATTGTGCCAAACATTGAACGCTAAAAACTGGTGTTTTAAAATCATTTAAATTTTCTATAATTTCTTGTAAAGTTTCATTTTTTCTATTAAATATTTTAATAACAATAAATGTTAATAATCTACAACATTCTGCAGCTTCATCACCATGATGAGTAGAATAACTTTGCAATTCAGCTATTTTCATTGCTTTATTAAGATCATTATGGAAACATATAGGAACAGCTGCATTTCTCATAATTGAACCTATTCCCGAAGAATTTTTATCTCCAGCTTCAGTTTTTTCTTTTGGAGAATTAATATAATATTCGAAAGATTCTGAAATCATTCCACCTAAACCACAAGAATGATTTCTACTATTATCAAATCTAAATGCATTATTATATCCCCCATACCACCAACATAAAAATCTATGCATTAAATCATGTGCATCATATTCACCATTTTTCACAATTAATGAATCAGCTAAACATAATCCCATTGAAGTATCATCAGTCCATTGCCCAGGAAGCAACCGAAAACTTCCACCTTGTCCTTCACCCATATCTCTTAATGTTATGGTATTATATCTCAAGGGTTGAAATTCAAATCTATGACCCATTGAATCTGCTATTCCCATTCCTAACATTGTTCCTAATGCTCCATTTTCAAGTTTATTTAAACTTGTTTCCATTTTATTTGTTTTAATATAATTAGTAAGTAAATTTTGAATATATTCTTTATCTTTTTTTATTTTTTCAGAATTTGTGTTAAATATAGAATAATTATTAAATGAAAAAGATTCGTAATTTAATTGTAATTTGTTAAGGAAATTTGATGTAATTGTCCCATTTGAAAGCTTTTTATATGAAATTTCTTTTTCTAAATATAAATTTGGATCATCAAAATAATTTTCTTTTAAATTATCTTTATCTACATCCATTAAATTATTTTTATCCTCATTTTTTAAATCATTTTCTTTTAAATTATCTTTATCTACATCCATTAAATTATTTTTATCCTCATTTTTTAAATCATTTTCTTTTAAATTATCTTTATTTTCATCTTTTAAATTATTTTTATCCTCATTTTTTAAATCATTTTCTTTTAAATTATCTTTATTTTCATCTTTTAAATTATTATTATCCTCTTTTTTTAAATTTTTTTCTTTTAAATTATCTTTATTTACATCCATTAGATTATTTTTATTTAAATCATCTTTTTTTTCATCTTTTATTAAATTTAAAATATTTTCAATAAAATTTTTTTCCAAATAAATATGTCGATTATATACATTACTAAAATCAAAAGAATATTTTATTTCTTTATTATCTTTAATAACAATTATCCAACTATTTTTATTTTTTTCTAAAATATTTGAAATTAATGAAACTGGTTCTTTATCTAAATTTGACCCAATAATTAAACAAAAATCAAAATTTTCAATATTTTTAAATTTTTCATAAATTTTTTCATCTATTTCTTCATCATTTAAAATAATGTTTGGTTTACAAAATTTATTACATTTATCACATTTTTTAACTTCTCCTTTTTTAATACACTCTTCTAATTCCTTAATATCAAATTCTTTATGACATTCAATACAAGTACATTCATATAAATTTCCTGAAACATAAATTATTTTTTCTTTAGGAACACCAATTTTATTTTCATTATTATCAATATTTTCAGTTAATATATTTTGAATTATATTTTTATCTACTAATATTTTTATTAATTGATGAATTTTATTAGGTTCAATATCCATATATAAACATTTTAAATATTCATATAATATTTCTGGCTTTGTTTCGAATAATTTTTTTGTAAATAGCTCATTTTGATCTATTTTATTTTTTTCACATAATTCATTAATCAAAACTTTATTATATGTTTTAAATTCATTAATATTATTTTTATTTTCATATATTTCTGAACCAATAATACAAATTCCTTTATTTAATTTATTATTTTTTAATAATTCCATAAAATTTTCATATTTTATTTTATTTGCATTATTTGAACCAACTGTATTATTAATTTCATCTAAATTATTTTTGTCATCTTTAAATTTATAATTAGAATAAATATTAACATATTGATTAGTAATTTGTGATTCTATATAATTTCCAGGATCATTATATCCTGGAGTACTACAGTTATAACACCAAACACTTAAATCTAATGTACTAATGGCTATGCAATGTTCATTATTTTCTTTAAAATGTTGAAAAAAATGTTTATTTAAATATCTACCACAAAATGCTTTTGAACATGATAAACAAATCCATAAATCATTTTTTTCTTCACAATTTTCACATTTTAAACTTTCAAATTTAACTAATTCAAATTCATTTAAAGGATATAAATTATTTATATGTGGACAATTTGTATTTGGAGAGACTATCATTTTAAATAATAGTATTTTTTATAAATTTATATTATTTATGTAAATAGTTAAAATTAAATATATTTTAAAATTATTAATTTTTTTATTAATTATATTTATTTCGAATAATGAAATTATTATTATTATTAGTTTTTATAAATATTAATATAAATATTTTTTGTAAAGAAGAAATTATTACTGTTTATGAACATTTTAGACATGGAGCTCGAAGTCCTTTAAATCAATTATCATCATCTAAAAGAGATTATTTAAATATTTATTGGGAAAGTGAAGGAGAATTAAATTTATTAGGAATGAGAATGCATATTATTTCTGGATATCAAAAACGAAAACAATATAATTTTCTATTAAATGATAATGATAGAGTAATTTCATTTACAACAAATAGAAATAGAACTAAAGATTCTTTAAAATATCATTTAATTGGAATGTATGATGAATTTAATGAAAATTTAAATGATTTAGAAAAATATTCAAAAAATTTTAATCCAAAAAATATTTCAACTTTTAAAAATGCAAATATAAAAATAAATGAAAATTATATTAATCAAAATTTTGATAATTTTAAATTAAAAAGTAAAACGAATATAAATATATTTGATTCAAAACAAATTTTATATCATGACAAATATTGCCCTTATTATAAAGAAATAAAAAAACAATTGAAAATTAAATATAAAAATTTATTTGATGAAACAATAAATAATTTTAGTATAAAATATTTAAAAGAATTTAGAAATTATATAAATAATTCTTCATTTATATTTGAAGATATTGACCATTTAAAAAAAGTTTGTGATTCATTTGTTCAAGCATATTTATATAATGAAACATGGTTTAATAATAATAAATTTAGTGATTTATATTCTATTTATGAAGATTGTATTATTGCATTTAATGTATCAATGTATTATACTGAATTTACAGATGAATATTTTAGTGTTCCTATTTCATATTATTTTTTACATTATTTTTATAACAATTTAAAAAAAGCAAAAAATAAAGATAATGATTATAAAAAATATATTTTATTTAGTGGGCATGATTCAACTATTGCAGCTATTCAACAAGCTTTTAAATATATATTCAAAGATCAAAAAGAGGTTCTCTATCCTTATTTATCTAGTAGTTTAATTTTGGAATTAATAGAAAATAAAGATAATAATAAATATTATATTAATTATAAATTAGATAATATTGAAATATTTAAAATAGAATATGATAAATTTATTGAAAATATTGAAAAATATATTTTAAATGATAAAGAAATAAATAAATTTTGTTATCCAAATAAAAATAATTTTTTTATCTATATATTAATATTTATATTATCTAAAATTTTTATTTTAATAATTATAATTTTAATTAGAAAAAATAAAAAAACTGATAATAATAATAATAATATTAGTGATATAAATAAAGACAAAGAAAATAAAAATAATAATAAAAAAATAAACAAAAATGAAAATAAAATTGAAAATAAAAATAATTTACAAATTATAAATAATAAAAATAATAATTTATTAGATAATAAATCTGAAAATAAATCGAAAAAAAATTCAAAAGAATCATTTAAAATTAATGACAATAAAACTTTAGAAAACAAAGAAAATCAAAATAATAATAAAAATAATATTAATAATGAAAATAGTAATAAAGGATTAAGTTTAAAAATAATTAAAGAAAATAATGATAATAATAATAATAATATAAATAAAAGTAAATCACCAAAATCTCAATTAAATCCAAATAAAAAAAATCTTTCTTCAGTTATAATTAATAATTTATCAAAGGGAATTACATCTAATAATAATAATATTAAAGAAAATCAATCTAATAATTTACAAAATAATAATAATAATAAAAAATTTAAAAATATTACTAAAGATTTATTAAAAAATAATAAAAATTTAAGATCAAATATTTATAATGTTCTTGAAAAAAAACATGATGAAATTAATAAAGAAAATAATAATTTAAATAATAATAAAAATAATAATAATAATGATGTTCAATTAAATAATAATAATAAAGAAAATATTAATAATAATTTAACAATTCAAAAAAATAATTTAATATTAATTAAAAATAGTAATAACAATTCAAATAAAAATATTAATAATAATAATAATAACAAAAATATTATTGATAATAGCAACAATTTTCATATTCAATCAGAAAATAATAATAATCAAAATTACAAAAATTCTACAATTCGTTCATCTATTCAAAATTTAAGTATTATTAATAAAGTTACAGAAGAAAGTTTTGATAATGAAATGTTAGAAAATTTACATAATAAAAAAGATTATTCTTTTGATTATGACACTGATGATAAATTACCTGAAACTTTATTAACAATAAATAAAAATAATAATAATAATAATAACAATAAAAATATTAATATTAATAAAGAAAATATTGATAATTTAATTAGTTTAAATGAACAAAAATTAAAACAAATTTATAATTTAGAAGAAAGTAATTTTATTAATAATAATTTAGAACCAATGAATATTGAAAATAGTTTGAGCATTGATGATATTAATGATATTAATAATAATAATATTGATAATAAAATAAATAAAAATAGAAAAATAATTCATGTTAAAAATTATGAAGAATTAAAAAAAATTTTCGATGATTTAAATAATAATTTTAATAATGAAGATTCTACTGTTTATTATGTTATTGAAATTGATAAAAATAATAATAATAATAATGAAAATTTAAATAAAGAAAATAATAATAATAATAATCCAATAATAAGAATAAAAAATAATAAAATATTAAAAATAAATTCTAATCATAATTTAGATAAATTTATTGATAATGAAATAAATTCAAAAAATAATAATAATAATAATAAAAATAAAATTAATAATTATAATAATAAAGAAAAAAATAAAAAATCTCATTTTATTAAAAAAAATAATAATAATAAATCAAACGAAAATTCAAATAATAATAATAAATCAAAAAATAAAATTAATAATAAAAGAAAAAAAAATATTATAAAATCTATTAAAAATAAAACTTTATTTGAA
>JAEEGK010024470.1_pt1 | contig 12508 bp, 7 predicted proteins | sample 8958771 | NCBI WGS metagenome assembly JAEEGK01 (sample SAMN16246547, study PRJNA631951) | gut metagenome | biome: gut microbiome; feature: rumen; material: SC-attached | host: Bos | place: Iran: Karaj | collected 2018-10 | reverse complement strand
CCTCCAAACACAAAACCCCCGAAACCTGCGGAACAAGGCCTGCAAACGTATTGAGGAGCGTACTTTTCCCACAGCCGTTCACGCCCATCATGTCTTCGCGATCAGTATCATCATCACGGAAGAGCACCACGTTGTCCGTGATTTCTTCGTTGAAGAACACGTAGGAATACCATCCGCACATGCCATCCACGGCCTTCATCGGCTTACCGGTTGCACCACCATCCAAGCTGAGCATCGGAACGGCGGACATCCATTCTTCATAGTCAGGCGGAATCATTACAAAGAAATACTTTGCGTCAGGCGGATTTTCGCTGATCACGGGCTTTTCCGGATCCGTCGGATTCGGGAAGATGTAAAGGTCGCCCGTCTTGCTACAAGGAATACCGGCATTCTGAGTACAGCTAGCCTTGTCGTATTCAATGCCCGTAATGCCTGGCTTCTGGCAGTAGTCGTTGTTTGCCGAGGCAATAAAGAACGTGGTGTCTTGTCCCTGAGCAATAAGGGAGGACGAAACAGTCCACCAGCCATCGGCTTGTTTTTTAAAGGGAACAAACTTGCCACCACCGGCGGCATAAGCTTCTGTCCAAGATGCAGGGGCTTGCAAATAAACGGTACCTTCGGCACAAACCTGACCGTTCAACGCAAATGCGCTCTGCACTCCAGCGAAAAGCAGACAAACACCCAACGCCCACTTGACCAGGAGGTTCATTTTGTTCATTTTCATTTTAGTTTCCATCGATGGTTTTCCTTCCAACATAGAATGGCAAAAAGGCAATCCTTTTTTGAAATGCCATAGACCGCCCTCAAATTTACTCTTTTTTGCGGAAAAAGCCAATTTATTTTTTCTGATTTTTTGTGAATTTTTAGTTCCTTTTGTGTACAAAAACTTATAAAAACGAAACAGCGTGAGTTTTGTCACAAGAAAAACAGCTAGTGTAAAATTATGTTTTCAACACACGGGTTTCAACCCTGTTCCATATAAAAAAGGAATGGATTGATTCCATTCCTTTTCATTAGCCATAAGTCGATTAATTTATTCGGCAACAGCCTTCATGTATCCCGTATCGGGTTTCGGCGAACGTCTGACGCCCCACACGGATGTACTTTCTTGCTTAGCACGCTTACCGGCAGAACCGAGTCTCACGTAAGACTTGAGTTTCACGATGTAAGCACCCGTACCCACCTGGCGACCATTGTCAGAACGCATGTTCCAACCAATGTAGAAGTTACGGTCGTTACCGGCATCGGTACAAAGTCCGCCACCGAAGTACTGGATACGTTCACCCGTTTCCGGATTGATTTCGGTATTCTTATTGTCATCGCAGTAGATCTTCGCGGTCTTGCTTGCTACAAAGTTACCCAGGTTGGTATAGTACTGGACTTCAAAGTAGAAGAACACATCCTGCGGCAAGATCGAGGCACGTTCTTCCGGAGTAAGGCCATTGTACAAGGCATACATATCTGCCTTGACCAAGTGACCGGGCCTACCACCTTCTTCAGCCCAAATTTCAGCCTTGGTCTTGGTCGTGCGGTAAACGTTCACAGACACGGCCGGAGTCTTTTCGCTGCTCGGGACGTTTGCTGTAGAAGCGTACTTGATTTCGTCCACGGCAATTTCAGCATCGCCAACCACCGGCACCCACATCGAGGGCACGCGCTTGGTTTCGTTGTATGCCGTCGGAGAATTCCAATGGTATCCAGCATCATCGGCAGAGCGCATCGAAGCGGCATCGGCGGCAAGCGCGTTGATGTCAGTCGTATCGGACCAGAACACATTCGACATATCACCAGCCAGGCGCACATAGTCACCCACATGCGGAGAAACGCTGCCACGCAGGTACATATACTTGATACGGCCTTCACCCGTCTTGGCATCGGAACCCAAAGCCGGATCACTCTGGGCAGTCACCACAGAAGAGCCGTCGCCCAGGGCAGATACATAGCGGTTCGATTCGGCCAGTTCAATGGCAGAATTCAAGTAGAAGTCCAAAGCCTGCTTCTTGTTGGAAGACGTTACCAACTTAACCGGTTCAGACATAATCACCACGAGGCTGTCGTAGTCGGTCAAGTCGTCACCATTCTTAAGGGTACGCACTTCGGCACGCAGCGGCACAGGCGCCATACGGTCCGTAAGTTTACCGCTAAAGCCCTGCTTAACCGACTTACCCTTGTCTTCGAACGCGGCAAAGGAATGGACCATGCCAACGCCAGACGTCTTCACCTTTTCGGACAGGGTCAAGCCGCCCACCATAATAATATTGGTGCAGTAACCGCTATCAGACGGTGCAGAACAGTCAATGTTGCTTGCATCGAGCGACACGAGTGCGTTACAGGTAATAGCGGAATCCTTCGGCATCGTCGAAATCTTTTCTTGGTACGGGTTATGGAATTCAGCCGTAGTGGAATCCCACATCACGCAAATCTTGGACGGCAAGGAGTCCTTGTGAATACGGCGGTCGTAGTAAATGGCCACGGAGTCGCCGATACCATCCAGGTATTCCTGCTGCATGCTAAAGTACGGAGACGGAATAGCATGTTCCAAGGACGGCAACGAACCGCGAGCATCGAACACGTCTGCCAAGACCGGGAACGGTACCGGCGGATCGCGGAAGTACATCGGGCTATACACGGCCTTCACGAAGTCATTGTATTCAGCCACAATCGATGCCGGGCTGTGGATTGACGGATCCGTATCCCAGCGGTACTTGGTCACCGAGCGAATCGATATCTTGGTATAACCATTTACAAAGTATGCTTCTGTCTGCTCCGGTTCATCCCACACAAAGTCGATCTTCGGAGAAGTTTCGGAGCCCTTATGGATGGCGACACCGTTGCACTTTTCGGTACAAATGCTGTAGGTTCCATCCAAATCCGGGACCAGGATTGCCAAGTACATATCGTAAATGGTACCGACCCAGTTTTCATCGTAAGAACCGTCAGCCTTCGGAGTCTGGCCCTTGACAGGGACTGCGACTTCGTCTTCGGTTTCCGGAATCTTTTCGATGAACGTAATCTGCGGCAGGTAGAAGTAGAGCGTCAACGGCTTCGGTCTGCCAGAAACGCTGATTTCGAACGGCGTAATCGGTTGCTGCAGGTTTTCCATATCAACCGTCGCATAAAGCGTATCGATACCGGCAGGGCCAATCGTCTGCTTTTCGCCGGAATGGAGCTTCTGGTATGCTTCTGCACCCGTAGTCGGATCGACAACCTTTCTAAACACGGTCATCAAGTTGTTGTAGGCAAGCGTATATTCCATACCGGCAGCGTCATCCGGGAAGATTTCGAGATCTTCGCTTTCGGTACCAGGAGCGACGTTCGACACATAAATCGGAATCAGGTCGCCACCCATGGCAATGGTTTCCACGGTGTACTTACCCTTCTGAACGACATCGCCAGTTTCTTCATCCACAGAAATGGCGTTACCGTTCTTGTAGAGCACATCCACTTCACCGGTGGTCTTGAAGCTCATGACCTTCTGGGACTTGCCATCGATAGTCACGAACAAGGTGTAATAGCCGCCCGGCAAGCAGGTGCTGGACTTGTCTACCTTAGGTTCGACAAGGTTCGTCAAGTCGATACCGCACTTGTACACGCCCTGGACATTGATGTTTTCAAATCCGGGAACGACGTTTTCGGTAATCTTCTTGCCGTTCACGAGCGTGTAAGCAGGAATTCTACCCGATTCCAGAATCTGGATACCGCAATAGGTGGCGCCTTCATCGGAACCTTCCATGGCGGCGGCGCAAGAACCATCGCCTGTTACCGTGAAGCAAAGGTGATCGTAAATGGTTTCGGCGGGGTTCGTCGGATTCTTTTTACCCTTCACTTCGATAGCGGTCTTCTGCATAATGTACATGTTCGTCTTGATACGCACGTTACTCATGGTAGTACGACGGTCGCAGAAGAAGATATCCAAGTCATAGGTTTTGCCAACTTCCAACTTCTGGCCATTATAGCCCAAGAAGCTATCAAGGTCCACATAACCCGGAGCAGCCAAGTGCGTACCGCCCAAGTCCACGGCCAAGGTATTATCGATAAACACCCAAATGTCATCGTCACCGCGGAAGTTGAACTTGAGGCCCTTCTTATGGGTAAACTTGGCGTGAGATTCAAAGCAGAACTGCTGGTTACGGCCTCCCTTGCCGTTCGCCGTTTCTACAGATTTCCAACGAGGTTCATTAGAGTCACTTCTTGCAGCCGGAGTTTCAGTTCCACTCACAAAGAAGTTCCAATCTTCAGGAGCATCCATTTTACAGCTCCAACCAAAAATACATTGGCCATATTTAGGCTGAAGTTCCGCATCTGTTCCAGTACCATCGGCAAAGAGGCCTTCGCAATCCCTACCCGTGCTCCAACCGGGGCCTTTACAAAGAATATCAATTTCCGGCATCTGTTCGGCCGCGTTTATTTTACGAAGGTTCGAAGAATAGAACACCGGACCTTCTGCAGTACGCTTGGTACGGGCCGCAGCCACGGGAACCTGATTCGGGTCTGCCGCAAGGATCGTGAAATCAGTAGTCGCTTCTACCGGGTAGAAACCACCCGGCACGGTAAGTCCCGGGCTAGTGTAATAGTCGGAGTCGAATTCCCACTTACCATCCTTGGCGCGCTTGAACGGCATGTCAAAGCAACTCTTTTCGTTCACACCCGGAGTGTAATTGAACAGCATGCCAAAGAAGTTTTCGTCAATAAAGCATTTTTTACCAGCTGTACTCAATTTCGGCTTTCTCTGGGACTGCGGAACCGTCGGATCAAGTTTGCTTTCGACAAGGCCCGAAGTCACGCCAATACAAGCTTCTACTTGTGCCTGAGCAGCCGCGGCCGAAACACCCAATGCTCCAAACTGGCAATCTTCGCCACCACCATCCTTGTAACAAGAGAAGGCCGGGTGCAAGCTGGCATCGGAATCGTAAATAATGGCTGCCATGGTGTAAGAGCAAGTACCTGCGATACCGTCGACTTCCGCCTTGCTATAGAAATAGCCATCCGGGCTATCGCCTTTCTGTTCTTCGTCCGGAACAAAGAACAAAGAGTCTACCATGTTCAAAAGGAATCCCAAAGGAATCGGCTGGGCCTGCTCCTCTTGTTCCCAGTTTCCGTTCACACCAATCATGTCGGCGCGTTCAAGGTCGTCATCGCGGTAAAGCACCACATTGTCAGAAATATCCTGACCCACAAACACAAAGGAATACCATCCGCACATATCGCTCACAGCAGTCATGGGAGAGCCGGTCAAGCCCCCATCGAAACTGATCATCGGAACAGCGGACATCCAGGCTTCCATTTCGGGCGGAATCATCACGAAGAAATACTTTGCGCCGGGAGGATACTTTCCAGTAAACGTTTTCCCAGCCCTGTTAGGATCTTCGGTAACATAAACGTGTTCGCCTTCACCGGGGCAACGGAGAGAGGCGTTATTGATAAACCAACTGTTATCGTTTGTATTCAGCGGCGTAACAGCAAACGCAGTACTGGTAACACCTTGAAAAGTTGCATTCACCGAAGCCTGATTTCCTATAGCGAAAAAGGGGCTTTGGTTATCCGTGATACCCAGTCCTTCCAGGTCATATTCATAGAAACCATCGGCATTCAATGTCATTTTTCGAGTAAACTGGACATTTTTACCGCCAATATAAGCTGTAGTCCAGTCATCCGGAGCCTTAAAGTACACTGTACCCTTACAGGTAACCGGGTTCTGGTTCTGTTGTCCTTGAGCCCAAACTCCTTGCACCCCCGCAAAGAGCAGGCAACAGCCCAGGGCATACTTCCATAACGACATTTTCCACAAAGAAAATTGTGTATCTCTCTTCATATGACTTCCTTAAAGCTGGGTACACCCAAAAGACCGGCCTTTTGAGGACACCACAACCTATGTAAAAATATCCTTTTCTTTACAAAAAAGCACATTTTTTACTTTTTTTTTCATTTCACGGCCCGTAATGTTGCAGACAAGAGAAATATTGCCCCAAAAATGGTAAAAAAAGCCAATTCAAGGCTTTTGTTAACAGAAGTTTGCCAAAAACAAAGGGTAAAAAACGCCAAAAACGCGATAACTAAATCACGCAAAAATGCATGGACAAGGCGGGCTTGTTTTTTATTACATTTTAGGGGAACACGGAGTGCTTATGCAGGACATGGACCGAACAATTGCCAGCGGAAACACCATCAAGTTGCCCATCGCCCAGATGAGGCCCCACCTGATCGTGCTGTACCCGCAACACCTATTCAAGCAGATTCCCCTGGAAAAAGGGACTGTGGTGCTGGGCCGTGGGCAAGATGCGGACATCCGCCTGGATGACGAACTGGTAAGCCGCAGGCACTGCGCCTTGACTTTTGACGGCGTCGATGTCACCGTCAAGGACCTGGGTAGCACCAACGGCACCTTTGTCGACGGCTCTCCGGTAAGCGAATGCAAGCTCGAAGACCATAACCGCCTGCAAATTGGCAAGATGGTCCTGAAAATCGACTTCAAGGATGCAAGCGAAGAAGCTTTTGACCGCGAGCTGTACGAAGCCGCGACCATGGATCCGCTCACCAAGATCAGCAACCGCCGTACATTTATAGACCGAAGCCTCGGCGAACTGGCCCTGGCCCGCCGCAACAACTATTACGTTCACGCCATCATGGTCGACGCCGACCACTTCAAGCGCGTGAACGACACCTGGGGTCACCAGTGCGGCGACATGGTGCTTAAAGAAATCGCCCGCATTCTTAAAGAAGAAAAGCGCGAATCTGACCTGCTCGCCCGCTACGGCGGCGAAGAATTCGTGCTGCTTTTGGGCGGAATCGGGCCCGAAGACGCCAAAAAGAGCGCCGAACGCCTGCGCTCGGCCGTCGAAAACCACCGTTTTTCGTGGAAAGACACGATTATTCCGGTAACGATTTCCTTGGGGCTTGCTAGCCGTCAGGGCGAAAATATCGGCAAAATCGAGGATTTGATCGCCGAATGCGACCGCCTGCTTTATGTGGCCAAAGAGGGTGGCCGAAATCAGGTAGCCTTTTAAATTGTAAAGAAAAATTCTACATTTGGCGCCGAAATGTCAAAACTGAATTCCGAGCGCCTCAATTCCTTTGGTTCTGCAAGTATCCCGAAACTGGTCTTGCAGTTCTCGGTGCCTGCCATCATCAGCATGCTGGTGAACGCCCTCTACAACGTAGTGGACCGTTTCTTTGTGGGCCAGGGTGTGGGCAGTCTCGGTATCGCAGGCATTACGCTGTGTTTCCCGATTTGTCTGTTTATCATGGCCATGTCCATGATGGTGGGCGTGGGCGGTAACACGCTTTTCGCCATCCGCCTCGGCCAAAAGAAATACATCCAGGCAAGCCTCATCCTGAACAATTCCTTTTCGCTGTTAATCTTGATGGCAATTGGCACATTCACCCTCGGCGAAATCTTTATGGTGCCGCTCCTGAAGCTGTTCGGCGCCAGCGAGCAGACCTTGCCCGTGGCCAGCAGCTACATGCGCATTTTGCTGTGCGGCGCCGTATTCCAAACAATCGCCCCGGGCATGAACCACTTTATCCGTTCGATGGGCCACCCCAAAACCGCCATGTTCCGCGAAATTGCAGGTGCCGTCACGAACATCATTCTCGACTACCTGTTCATCATGAAGTTCCATTGGGGAATCGAGGGCGCCGCCTGGGCGACCATCTGTTCGCAGCTTGTGGCCTCGTCTCTCATTACACAGTTCTTTATCAAGAAGGGCACGCCCATTCGCATTCGCTGGCGCCACATGAAGTTGCGCGCCGCCTACGTGCGTAAGATTTATATTCTCGGTTTACCGCCTTCCGTGATGCAGATTTGCAACAGCCTGATGAACGCGATACTCGCCTGGAGCCTGACCACCTACGGAAACATTAGCGTGCAGGCAGTAGGCACACTTTCGGGTGGCGACATGGCCATTTCCGCTTTCGGCATTACCAACAGCATCGTTTCGATTATCATTCTGCCACTCCTCGGATTCGTTCACGGCACGCAGCCGATTATCGGCTACAATTATGGAGCACGCCTGAACGCCCGCGTCAAGGAAACGCTCAAGTTCGCCTTTATTTACGCAGGCGGGTTCATGTTTATCACCTGGGCAATTCTCATGTGGAAGGCCGAAACATTCGTAACGCCCTTTGCACCGAACGATTCCGAGCTCATCAAGCTTTCGGCATGGGCCATGCGCATTTTCGCTGCAGCCTTCTTTATGATTCCCTTTGGCATGGTGTCCGGAAACTTTTTCCAGGGTACAGGAAAGGCGCTCAGGGCCATGTTCCTGAACGCCTGCCGTCAAGTGATTTTACTGATTCCGTTCTTGCTGATACTGCCCCACTTCTTTGAACTCAAGGGCGTGTTCATGGCGCAGCCCATTGCCGACACGGGAGCCGCCATTATCGGCCTCGCCATGCTTTGGCATGAACTGAAGAAGCTTAAGTAGGAATGCCGATGCTGACCTTCGTCAGCATGACTGCGGGCTAACGGACGTTCACGCGGCGGGTTTCGCGGGCAACCTTCACAATGTAGGAACCAGGCTTGAGGTTCGGAACAATCGTTTCAGCACCAGCGGTAACGCCCTGACGCACCACACGACCCTGCAAATCCATAACCGCAAACTTGGCGGAAGCCGCATTCGTCACGGAAATAGTAAGTGCGGAGCGCATGTCGTTTCTGACCGCAAAGAGAGACTTAACTGCAGAAGCCACGGGCTTGATTGCACTATCATCTTCGCCTATACGGAACGACGTTATCTTCTTTGACTTGCCATCAATAGTCACAAACAAGGTGTAACGGCCATCCGGCAAAGTAGTAACCTTGGAAAGATCAATCTTAGGCTGCGAAAGATTCGTGAGATCAAAGCCACCCTTGTACACACCCGGAGTAGAAACCTTTTCAAAGTCAGCCACAGCGCTATCCTTAACAGAGCTTCCGTTGACCAGCGTATAAGATATAATCGACGGAGCAATCGAATCGCAAATAGTCACAGGTTCAGCACCAATTCCACAAGTACCAGCAGTCATTGTTGTATAGCAAATGCCATACAACGTTGCAGACGGCTGTTCCGACATTTTTGCACCCTTTACGGTAATAGCAGTCATAGGCAATTGAGCCAGGAACATATTCGTGCTGATTTCGAAATTGCTCATGGTCGTGCGACGGTCGCAAGCAAAGATATCCACATCGTACTGAGCGCCGACTTCCATTTTGCCGCTTGCACCTTCAAAAGCATCGAGATCGACGTAGCCCGGAGCATCCAGATGGACACCACCCAAGTCAATGGCGAGTTTATTGTCGATAAACGCCCAAATGTCATCGCTACCGCGAAGAGCTAGGCGAAGGCCCGGCTTATAAGTAAACTTGGCATGGGTTTCATAGCAGAAGTGATGGTTGCGTCCACCGGTTCCATCGGTTTTAGCCATGGAAGTCCAGCGGTATTCTGAATGTATCGCCCCTTTCTGCACCTGTTTATCTGTTCCATATTCAAAGAATGGCCAACCTTCAGGAGCTGCGTCGGGGCAGCTCCAACCAAGCACGCAATTGTCCGGAAATGTTCTCGGCAAATTAAGAGCGGTCTGAATAAACTCTTCGGTGGATTCACCATCGGCAAATATGCCTTCACAGTCACGACCCTTGCTCCAACCAGGGCCCTTGCACAGCAAATCCATTACAGGAACACCTTCCAAAGAATCGAGTTTTCTAAGCGACGGGCCGTAGAACACCGGGCCTTCGGCATCGCGCTTGGTGCGAGCAGCCGCAAGCGGAGTCTGGTCCGAGTTTGCAAGTTTCACAGAAGCATCATCCGTTTGTTCTACCGGGAAGAATCCTCCAACAGCAGAGGTTCCTAACGGCATATAGTAATCGGAGCTGAATTCCCACCAACCGCCACGTTCCATGTGCAAAACAGGCATGTCGTAGCAGCTCATTTCGTTCACATTTTCAGTATAATTGAACAGTTGGTTAAAGTACTTTTCATCAATAAAGCACTTCTTTCCGGCAGTAGTCAGCTTGGGCTTTTTCGTTGTAGGATCAAGAGTCGTTTCTACAAGTCCCGAAGTCACACCGATACAATCGTTCACCGCCTTGAGAGCCGTTTCAAGGTCAACTCCTTGAGCACCGGCCTGGCAACCTTCGCCCCCCTGAGCGTAGCAAGAGAATGCCGGGTGCAACTTTGCATCGGAATCGTAGACGATCCACGGAATCTCGTACGAACAAGTACCTTGAAGCACATCCGCTTCGGCAAAGCTAAAAAGCCAGCCGTCATCGTTGAGCTTTTGACTTTCGTCTGCGACAAAGAACAAGCTGTCGTGCCCTAAATCAAAGAGCATTTTCATGGGAATCGGAACCGCAGAGTCCCCCGTTTCCCAGTTGCCATTCATGCCGAGTACGTCTTCGCGTGCAGTATCGTCGTCGCGGAAAATGATCACGTTATCGGTAATTTCGTCTTCTGCAAACTGGTAGGTATACCAGCCGCACATGTAACCATCCATCACCATCGGCTTGCCGGTTTTACCGCCATCGGTACTGATCATCGGCGCAGACGACACCCAATCTGCACTCCCAGGCAACAGTACAAGGAATTGTTTTGTAGAACCAGCCCAAGCCGCAGAACACGCCAAAGCGGCACAAGCCATAACAGACAAACATCTTTTCATTCGGACCTCCTAATTACTCCTAATTATTCCATAATGAACAAGCTAAATATATATGAAAAGTTTACACGGCGCAAGTTGTTTTTTACAAAATAACCCGAAATGCAAAAAGATGTAACACCTGTTACATCTTTTCCGTTTTTATAAAAGCCTCTATTAGTACAGCTTCTTCATGTCGGTCAGTTCGCCGCCCTTTTCATGGAAAAGCACCAGCGAGCCACCTTCCATTTTCTTGAATATGGCCGTAAGCTTTGCAACGGCATCGGCTTCTTCGAAACCGATTTCGTTGTAGGCGGTTTCGCCAATGACAAGCCCGATATTCACCATGTCGGGAGCCTTGCGGCGCAGGTAATTCAACAGGTCTTCGTCGCTATTGATGATGTCGGTCGCGGTCGGCTTTTCAAGTTCCGACGGATCGCGCGTGCTTACCAGCAACGGGTACATATTGTCGGCAACAGCCTGTTTGGAGTTCAAGTAGAAGACATTGCCCACGAACAAACTAATGGAGTCGTTCAGCACCTGGCGCACTTCGAACATAATGTCGCTTTGAGACGAAGCTTCCTGGATTTCGAGCTTGGAAGGGCCGCAGGCCATAAAGGCAAGCGAAAACGAGACAAGGGCCATAAGGGCAAGTTTCTTCATGTTTTCTCCTTTTGGCATTGCAAGGGGCAACGCCAGTAATCCGCCCTTTAATATATAATTTATTTATGTAAAATGCGCATTGCACGCTCTATGAGCTCGGGTTTTAGGTCAAAAACGCGGCTCAGGGTCTCGACACGTGCCGATTCCTCGATTTTTTCGATACGGGAACCGTTCGCATCGCGGGTAACGAGGTTCCCCTTCTGGTAATAATACTGCACGCCACGCTCGCGGTCCAAGCGGTTGAGCACCGGGTAAGTCATCATTTCGCGGTAAAAACTTTCGTTCCAGTGCAGTTTGAATTCTTCGACCGACACGCCCTCGACAGGATATTCGAAGCGGAGCTTCATGGGAGCTCCCGCACCGCCCGTCCACAAGGCCATGCTGTCCATTGTCGGGCGGTCCAGCCTTACCGTATTCGGGACCAGCGGGAAAAAGGCTGTTCCCGTGCCTTGCGGAGGCGGCAAGGGAATCGGGAGCGGATCAAAAATCAGGTAACCGGGGTCGAAAAGATATTCTGTCGCCGAGAGAATGTCAGGATCAGGGAGAATCAGAGCGCAGTGGATATTCTTTTCCTTGCGCTTGTGGCCCATAACGAGACGCGGTTTTAAGTCCATATCCTTGAACACTTGGTACAAGTGCCATGTCATGCTAAAGCAGGTGCCGCCACCCATCCAGGCGTCCACATCGTTCTGAAAACTGTCATCCAGTTTTTGCGCCGCAGTGGAACTGCCCGTAGCTTCCAGACGGATAATCTTCGTCAGGTTTTCATAGGTGACTTTGGACAACTTATCACAGATGTCCTGTATCTTTTTCCACAATTCGGGCTGCATAGCGCAAATGTAGAAATTACACCAACAGCATAATGCCATCGACGCCGAGGACAGTCACGCAGGCAACCACGGCAACGCCCACCAGCCCAAGGCCAAGGAGCGAAGCGACGACTGCCGCCACCAGGGCGCACGCACCCGAAAGCTTGCTGTCGGTCGAATAGAGAATCGCAGGCACGGTCATCGCGGCAAGCACCGTGTACGGCACATACGCCAAGAAGGATCGCCAGAAACGGCTCTTGATTTTACCCTTCAAAAGCACGAACGGCACCGCACGCAGCAAGTAGGTTACGCCTGCCATCACGAGCAGGAACAAGAAGTAATCTCTTATGTGCATGATTCCTCCTCGTCTTTAATCGGGAAGAATGCCGCACCCAAAAGCGAAGCCACAAGCGCACAAATAATAA
>JAEEGK010024469.1_pt1 | contig 12508 bp, 10 predicted proteins | sample 8958771 | NCBI WGS metagenome assembly JAEEGK01 (sample SAMN16246547, study PRJNA631951) | gut metagenome | biome: gut microbiome; feature: rumen; material: SC-attached | host: Bos | place: Iran: Karaj | collected 2018-10 | reverse complement strand
TTTGGTATCTGCGTCTCCGTAACAGTGATTTCCGTGAGACTAATTTCTCTGATGTGGTGAAGTGCGAAATGGTGATTATTAACGAGGAAGAACAAATGGACACCGATTTGATAAACATCATTAGTGCAAACCTCATTAACGAGGCCTATCCTGTGTGTTATGGAAACGATACACGATGGGCCAATCATCTTTATCCGGTTTTCCTTACGGAGAGCTTCTGCAAATCAAAGTATTACAATTCTGACATCATCTTAAATTTATTCTAAATGGCAAAAGTAATAGGAAAGGTCTCAGCAACCGAGAAATGTCCGTCAACTATCGATGAGTTTTATTTTTGGACGGACAAAAAACAGATTCTCAGCCCGTTCGATGTTGTTAAGGTGAACCACGAATCGGGTTCTATCACATTTGGTGTGATTGAAGAAATCAATCATATCACCGATGCTCCCAGCCATTTTACTGGTTATATTTCCAGCGATTTTGGCAGCACCGATGAGAAGATTGGTAATATGAATCGTTTAGGAATGAATTATGTTCGCGCACGTGTAAGCGGCAATACTGCAGGCATTTACACACCAGTTCTTAATGGCCAACAAGTTTCACTTTGCGATGCTGAGGAGGTGAAGAAAGCCCTCGGCTTGACAGATGATGATGTAAAGAACCCGCTTGTCTGCGGCTACCTTGAAATGTATAAAGGTGAAGACAAAATTAAAGTTCGTGTGATTTTGGATTCTCATTTCCTGATTGGGCCTGATGGTGCACACATTAATATCTCGGGTATTTCTGGCTTGGCCGCAAAGACTTCATATTCTATGTTCCTGCTTAGAGCCATTCAGAACAAGTTTAGATTGGAAGGTGGTGAGACCTGTGCATTCGTCCTTTTCAATGTCAAGGGGCGTGATTTGATGGCTATTGACGAACCCAATTTAGGCCTTAGTAGCGAAGACAAGCAGATTTATGCCGACCTTGGTTTGGCGGATACTCCATTTGAAAATGTTCGCTATTACTACCCTTACAGCAAAAGCGACGTAGCCAAGGTGCAATCATACGCAGCTCCAAGTGACATTGAGCAACAGAAAAGAGACAAGAAAGCCTTTACCTATAAGTTCACTTTTGCTGACAATAAAGATCGACTCGACCTACTACTTGCTAATGAAAACGACCCCACAAACACTTTGGAAGCCTGTGCCAACTTCATTATGAATGAAGAGGGCAAGTTTAAGGACATAGAGAAGTGGGAAACTTTGAAAGAAACTATTGATGAATACACCAAGGCTGGTAATGCTGATGCCAATAAAGAGATTCAAGTTGTCAGTTGGAGAAAATTTAAGAGGTGCATTCGCAAAGCCATTTCGAACGACGTATTTGGAAAAAGTCTTGTAAACGAAGTTGACCTGACAAACGAAATTCAGAACCATCTTAGAGCGAATAATGTAATGGTGATAGACATTGCTCGCCTTGACGGTAATACCCAGAGCTTTGTGTTCGGTAGCGTTACACGCGCTATTTATGACCTAAAACTTGATGGAGACAGAAGTGACATACCTGATAAAATAATCGTATTTGTGGATGAGCTGAACAAATACGCTTCGAGTGATGCGCCCAAAAACTCCCCAATATTAAATCAGGTTCTTGATATCGCTGAACGTGGCCGTTCACTGGGAATCATTTTGTTCTCAGTGGAGCAATTCCGCAGTGCTATTCACGACAGAGTAAAAGGAAACTGTGCCACACAGGCATACGGACGAACAAATGCAATCGAAGTTTCAAAACCTGACTACAGGTATATACCGAAAGTGTACCAGAATATGATGACGCGTCTCTCACCTGGCGAGTACATCATTTCTAATCCTGCTCTCCGCTCACTTGTGAATGTAAAATTCCCAAGACCCGCTTACAAACAATTCCCCAACGGCTAAAACAAAACGATCATGGAAAATAACTTGAATTACTCCTCGGAAGTTAGGAAGAAGATTTTGAGTATGCTGATGTTTCAGCTGTACTCTGACGAAAGAACGATCTATCGTGAGTATGTGCAAAATGCACTCGACTCTATCAATAAGGCAATTGAGACACGAGTATTGGATCAACCCAAAGATGGAGTTGTGACCATCGATATAGATGCCAAGCACAAGGTTATTAAAATCAAAGATAACGGTGCCGGTATTGAAGCAGCCAATGCAGTACGGACTTTGCTTGACATTTCCCCGTCAACCAAAGACGGAGTAAGCTATGCCGGTATGTATGGTATTGGCCGATTGGTAGGTGGCGGCTATTGTCATGAACTGATTTTCCGTACTTCTGCACGAGGAGAAGCTATAGGTACGCAAATCACTTTTGATGTCGATAAAATTTGGCAAATGGTTGAAACTGATAAGGAAGATTATTTGGCAACCGATGTCATAAATGCATGTACTAAAAGAGAAACCTTCTCTGCTGAAGAATCAGATCATTTCTTTGAAGTAGAATTGAATGGTGTGAAAGATGATGCAGCACCTTCCTTATTAGATACCGAAGCTATATGTAATTATTTACGAGAGGTGGCTCCTGTTGAATATAAACCTGAATTCAAAAATACCCTTATGTATAAGAGTACTGCCGACAACCCAGAATTTAAATCACTTCACGAAGGGTTAGAGAAAGTCCAGGTATTTGTCGGAGAAACAAGAATACTTAAGCAGTACGGATTATCAATCAAGGGGACAAAGGATACAATAAATAATTTGGAATACTTCAAAATTGAAGACAACAAGTTTGGTGTGCTAGGTTGGGGATGGTATGCACTCACAAAATATACCATTCAAATACCTAAAGAAGATAAGTTGGCTGGTATCCGACTAAGATCTCATAATATACAGGTGGGTGATGCAAATCTTTTATCAGGAACAAAATATTGGAAAGAAGATAGAAGTAATTCATATTTCTATGGTGAGTTTTTTGTAACCCACCCACAGATACGCCCAAATGGTGCCCGTGATGGATTGGTACCTACGCCAGAATCTAAAGCATTGGAAAGTGGGTTGAGAAAATATTTTGAAAACCTCAAGACTCTTTATACGAAGGCGAATGAGGCAAAGAAGTGTATTGATAAAATTAAGGAAGGCATCCAACGTATCGAAGTTTCACATAGCACTGCCGATTATAATGCTAAAGATTTGATTAATAATCGTGGTATAGGTAAGTTTGAGAAGTTGCTGAAGACTGCAAACTTTGAAGCTATTAAACGAATGTTGTTATTGTATCAGCCAGATTTTCTTGAAGCAAAGGCAAAAGGTGAAGAGATGCTTAGGCCAACTACGGCACCCCAACAGGAATCGACACCCCAAAAGACCGTCCCTGCGAAAGATGAACCTGTAGTTGAATCAGATAACATAGAGCAACCGACAGATTTTACTGCTCCCAGTACGGCCACTGAAACGCATATTGATTTCCCAACGTCGCCGACTGTTGATAACACAACAGCATCCTCTTCGCCTATGGATAATCAACAGGAACCCGTTTCTGTTCAGGAGCCTGCTACGTATCAACATGAAGCATTATTGCCTGGCCAGCGCATTGTTACACCTACATCAACGCCGCTTCTTGGCCAGCAGGACATTATTGCTCCATTAAACAATGTGCTCGACCCTAGTGAAATATGGTTGCTGCGTCGAGTCTTTAAAGTATTGAACTCATTCTGCCCAGATAATGAGCATGACCAAAATTTAATTGCCGAAATGGAAAGGCTAATTGTGAAGGAATTTAATGATGAAGTCTAAAAGAAAGAAAGTCCTCCTAATTGAACCGAATTATGCCAATAAGTACCCACCTATTGGCTTAATGAAGATTTCCACCTATTATAAGAACTTAGGTGGATGGGATGTCACTTTCTTTAAAGGAGACTTAAAACAATTTGTAATAGAACGTATTGCTGACCGATGCATAGAGGATTTTGATAAGACAGACAAAAGCATTGATTGGTGGCTGAAACGTGACGAATTTATTGAGTATATCAAAACCAGAAAAAGAGAGGCTGCAGACAAAATTGCTATCGACCGCTCTGACATGGAACTGATTCTGTTGACAAAACTAACAGAGTGGAAAGACTTCTATTGGAAAGGTATCTGGAAGAAGGAACCCGAATGGGACAGAGTTGGTGTAACCACATTGTTTACCTTCTATTGGGACATTACGGTAGAAACTATCAACTTTGCAAAGCTATTGGTAAAGAAGAAAAAAGATCTGATGGTTGGCGGTGTTTTGGCATCTATACAACCTAAAGAACTTGAAGCAGCTACAGGTATCAAGCCTTGGGTGGGCATTCTTGGAGCACCAGGTATCTTAGACAAGGGAGACACCCAGATTATTGACAATCTGCCCCTTGATTATTCTATACTTGACGAGATAGAATACAAATATCCGATGTCTAATGCATTTTATGGATATATGACTCGTGGATGCATACGTCATTGCGCTTTTTGTGCGGTACCGACACTTGAAAACAAATACATCCCTTACATTCCAATGCGTGAGCGTGTTGAAAAAGTTCGAGAGGTATATGGCGATCAGAAGGATTTGCTCTTAATGGATAACAACGTCCTAGCTTCCGAAAACCTTAAGGAGATTATTGATGACATAGTAGCATCAGGCTTCGGTAAAGGTGCAAAGTTTGTTCAGCCAAATTTGCTCGACATTTCTATTCGTAATCTGAAAAATGGAATTAACGACCGTGCTTATATTCGTAAGAGTCAGGGATTGATACAAGACTTCTATCAGAAACTTAAGCCTTTGAAGGGTGATGAGTCGTATGAGGTATATAAAATTATCAGTCGTTATCACATTAACAAGTTGTCAACAACTAGGAAGGAAGCATTGATAGCTGCTTATGAAGAAATAAAGCCATACTACGATAAGCATCAGCATCCCGTTCCCAAGGCGAGATATGTGGATTTCAATCAAGGTGTTGACGCACGATTGTTTACGGAAGAGATTGTTGCTCAGTTATCAAGAATTGCTATTCGTCCGCTACGTATTGCTTTTGATGATATTAAAACCTTCGATTCATATAACAAGGCTATCCGCATGAGTGCTGCGGCTGGGTTGAAAGAGTTTTCAAATTATCTACTTTACAACTTCATGGATCAGCCGGTAGATTTGTATAAACGACTTCGCATCAATGTTGAACTGTGTGATGAGCTGAACGTAAATATATATTCGTTCCCTATGAAGTACCATCCGATACGAAAAGGAAAATGTGATGCTGACGATTATTCGCACAATCGCGACTATATCGGAAAACATTGGAATCGAAAATATATACGCGCGGTACAGGCAATATTGAATAGCACGAAAGGAAAGATTGGTAGAGGAATGCCTTTCTTCCTTGAGGCCTTTGGCTCTACTGAAGAAGAATACTTTGAGTTACTTGAAATGCCTGAGACATTCATCCTTTATCGTTTCTTCTTTAAGTGGCTCGATGAAAAAGGTTCCATGGGAACTGACCATTGGAGAACGTGCTGGTGTTATTGTATGAGAACACTGGATGAAGTAGAAAAGCAGCATGTGCTTGATATTATCCATCGTAATGTTTTCTCACAAGAGGAGATTGATACCGTCACTTCCGAAGATGCTCTCACGTTGTTGAATTTCTATACGAATTACAGGAAAGACATTATTACGCCTGGAACAAAACTCTATGAGTTGAAACAGGAGTATGACGCTCACCCAACTATAGAACTAAGACGAAAAAAGTAAGGTTATGAGAAAAGAAAACAGAGATACAGCAGGTATTTGGGCAGAAAAACTGGGCGATGCTCATGTAGGATGTTACGGCTTATTAGATGATTTGGAAAACGATGAGGCTACAGAAGCTGAAATCGGTAATATTGTAGAAGCAAGCAATCTCATAGATCGCGCTATCGAATTGCTGAATGCTGTGTACGAAGGAACCGTTGAATATACTAAAAAGTAAAGCGATATGGAATACAATTTAGACACTACCATCAAGGACTTGTACGACTGGGGGCAAATCTCAGTTCGAACTGCCAATAGCTTACATTATGCCGGAATGGAAACCCTTGGCGAAGTACTAAATAGTATTGATACCCCTATAGATTTGCTTAGTATCCGAAATTTCGGTCGTAAGTCGTACACAGAGATGGAGCCGATTCTTAACAAGATGATAAGAAGTCACGCTAAACCAACACCGCAGACAAAAGAAGAACGTTTTGCTGCTTTGGGTGAACATCTTGTCAAAATAATAACCGATGCTTATACTGCAGTAACAGTTGGTGAATCGGAAGTGAAAGCATATCTTCAGGCAGCCTATCCCCAACCAAGCGATTTTCATTTCTTAGTTATGGGTGACGTGGATAACATGCTTGCCGTCGTTGAAGATTACTCGCGAGACGAGAATCTGGCAATCCGTCATTCATATAAGCAATTCATAGCAATCGCGTTGGCTGGAATGGAAAATGCTCAGCAGGCGGAAAACGATGTCTATGCTGAATACAAGCGTAAAAGCATGGACCTTGCAATGAGGATGGAGGATTTCAGCTATGAGCAGGTGGCTATGTATTTCTTGTCGCCCATTGCTAAGAATTATCTGGAAAAGAGTTATCAGGAACAGGTTGAATCGAGTTTAAGCGTTAGAAGCAAGAATTTCGCAGCCAAATTTCTTCCTCATTTCTCAGACCTAATTAAGTATGCCGAAGAGCCTTTGTCTTCTTATCGCAACATCTGCCCTGGGCAGAGCATGATGAAGACACTCACGGAGATTTTTCAATTCAATCAGAAATTTAGACGAGAATTTGATAGAGTGTCGAAACTCACAGATGATGAGATACAAACAGAGTTCTTAAAACGTGACTATCCTTATCTTGTAAGCAGACAACGCCAATTCGTATTCGACTTTATTAAAGCGAATAATCATGCTCCTTTGTTTTTCTTGATGCTCCAATATCTTCGATTATCTGAAAATAGGTCGAACAAGATTTATTGTCTGTTGCATGGCATTTTTGATGGTAAGAAACGAACGCTTTACGAGATTGCTGATGCGTTAAACCTGACCCGTGAAAGATGTCGCCAAATTGCAAGTGGCACTATCGAAGTGCAAGAATCAGCTTTAGCAAACAATGAAGGTTGGGATTATTATCGACCCCTGTTTGAGCTGCCGTTCATTTATGAGAAAACGGAAGAGTATGTCAGATTAAAAGACGCAGAACGTTTGACTATTGATTTTGACGTCTTCGCTTCATTAGTAAGGTTAGTGGCCGATTTCAAGGTAGAAGACGTCGAGGGGCACGCTGTCCTTATGAACAAGAAATACAAGGACATGAAACTCTCTGACTGTCTGGATACGCTCTTTAGTATTGTAGATGCAAAATATTCAACTGATACATACATTACTGTTGATTCTATTCTTTTCACTGTGTCGGAATCATTGAGACCCCAGATGAAAGAGCTTATAAAATATATTGCCGAAGAAATTTATAAGGTACAGATTACAGAAGACGAACGACTATATCTACCCCAGAACTATATTGATATTTCAGAGGAACTATATGATATCTTGGCCAAGAAAGGTGAACCGATGCACGTTGAAGACATTTTCAACGAATTCAAGAGACGGTATCCTGACCACAAATATACAGACCCTCTACAAATCAAATCATATATGTTCAGGCATAAACATATCAAGGCAGTTGGTAAGACATCGTGCTATGCACTTGATAGTTGGGAGGGCGTTTATTTTGGTAGCATTCGAGATTTGCTCGTTGATTTGCTAAGCGAATCTGACGTTCCTCTGCATATAGACAATCTATATGATGGCGTAACTGAGCACTATCCGAACACCACAAAAGCAAGTGTGGCTGCAACGATGGAGGATGAAAATTTCCAGCGGTTTGTTGAATTTGAAGGTGGTTATTTTGGTTTGACTTCCAAAAAATATCCAGATGAATATGTGGTAGCTGCGTCTGTTCAGCGTTATCGATTTGAAGACCGCTTCCAGATGTTCAAGGACTTCATAGATACATATCATCGCTTCCCTGGCTATAACGGCAGTGACCAAGAATCATCATTAATGCGCTGGTACTACAATGTGACAACTGGCATTTTGTCGATATCAGATGAGCAGAAAAAGATGTTCGATGAAACCGTCAAACACTATGACGAACTTGGTTATCCTCGCTCGGCTACAGAGAATGAATTCTTGATTAAGTGTCAGGATGTGAAGGATTATATTCGTCAGAACCACATGTTGCCAACTAATAGCAATGCACCTGAATTGTATGCGTGGCTCCGTCGTTCACGCGACAATTATGATAGCTTTACAGACAAGCGCCGTCAGTATATGACTGATTTGCTGAACTACATTTTGTCTTTTGGATTTAGTATATAAACAACGAATAAAACGATATAATGATATGAGCGACGAACAGAAATACACCATTCAGGGCTTGGATGAATACATCCGCCAAGGTGAGCCGCAACAGCGTGAGCGTAGCGAGGCGTGGAAGGTGGCCATCGGCCTGCAACAGGTTGACAGGCTTCAGACTTCTGAGTACCTGCTTGATACAGCAAAGCGCCACATAGAGGGTGATATCAGTATTGGCGAGGCAAAGGAGTTGATAGACTCTTACTACAAGTCGGCAGAAGGACGCAAAGAGGTGGAAGGTGACCGCACGGAAGAGGCCGACAAGGTGGCTGCGCGCATCACGGAGCTGATTGAAGAGAAAACTTTCTCATTCACACCGGCACAGTTGATCTCAATCCATCGCCGATTGTTTGAAGGTATCTACAAATTGGCAGGACGTATTCGCGACTATAACATCACGAAGAACGAATGGGTACTTGGCGGCAAGACGGTATATTATGCCAGCGCCGACACCATTAGCGACACGCTGGCATACGACATGGGACAGGAACGTGAGTTCAACTATGCCAACATGAATATTGATGAGGCCATCCGTCATCTGACTCGTTTTTGCGCCAACCTATGGCAGATACATGCATTCTGTGAGGGCAACACGAGAACGACGGCGGTATTCATGATTAAGTATCTGCGCACATTGGGTTTTAATGTGGTGAACGATGTGTTTGCAGAGAACTCCTGGTATTTCAGAAATGCGCTGGTGCGTGCCAACTATAGCGACTTGACAGCAGGTATCTCAGAGACCACGCTCTATCTGGAGCGATTCTTCCGTAGTATGCTGCTGGGTGAAGAGCACGATCTGAGGAACAGAATCATGCACGTGGATTGGGACAAGGCGACAGAAGAAACCAAAGTCCAAAGTGCAAATAAGCCAGTTCTAAGTGCAAAATTGAGCGATGAACTGCCTCCAAAGTGCAAAAATTGCACTTTAGAAGAGGTGGCGGTGCTTCGCATCATGCATGGGAATCCCTCAGCCACTCAAAAGGAAATTGCCACAGCTATAGGAAAGTCTGAACGAACCGTAAAGACAATTACTGTTGCGCTTCAGGAGAAGCTGATTGTAAAGCGTGTGAACGGTAAACGTAATGGGTATTGGGAATTTGTAGAGTAATGTTCAGGAAGTACAATTCATAATACAATTCAATTATGGACAGATTACAACAAATCGAAGAGAAGTAAAAACGATGATTATAGATGAATAGAGAACGATACCAACATATATTTGTAATGCTTCGTGAGGAGATTAAAAGTACCGATAGCGTTGAATGGTTTACTTTTAAGCAAATGAGGCAGGACGTGGAAGTGATGAATGCCAACGGCATGATGAGTTACGTTCACGAGCAGATGCAGGATTTTTACAAAGAATACCTTTGGAAGACATTCGAGTCACACAAAGCGTGGAGTTTTATAGACTTTGTAGCTCATCGAGATGACTTTTTCGGTGAATGGGCTACGGGAAAGATTGACCTTATGAAACTTACAGAGGCGTGGATAGAGAGAGGCGACAGTCGTACATTACTGTCACTATTGTCACGTTTGGGACAGACAGGATATGAAACTAACTGGCAAGTACTACGCGCTCTGCTTGACGAGAAACTGCGCCGCATGGAGGTAGAGGGTACACGAAATGGTACAAAAGAGACAGGATATTTTTATTGTCTGCTCCATGCTTTCACGATGATTATGATGTCGGAACAATCATTGGAGGATAAGATACGGTTGCTTGAACTGTTTTCTCAGCAGTGGGCTTTTCTGCGTACGGTTTATTCTGTGATGGTGAGACGCATCGTGAGCCTTAACTATACTAATTTTGCACAATTAGCTCAATACGTTGTTGGCGGTCAGCAAGATTTTGACCCTTATCTCCATCTGTTTCATGCTCCATTGAAGGAACGCTTTGAAGAACTCGTAGAGATGGGCACTAAACGCGAAAGTCTCGCGAGAGCAATGGATAAGATAGAAAAGCGGATGAATGACACTCAACAGTCGCCAGAATTAGACGTGCTTTGTGAAGTCCTTTTTCCCGCAGAGTTCCGCACCATGCTTAATCAGCATCGGCTGCCGAGTTACCGTGAATTGGAATGTGAGATTGACAGGATTAAGATAGAACTGGACATTACGCAGGAGACAATGAACAGGCAAGCCAAAGAAATGGCCACCCAACTGAGCGCTGCATTGAAGGCTTCTGTGCCTATTGATGTTATAGAACAAAGATTGTTGATATTTCCATCCGCTATTGCCCTCAATGTTTACATGTCTTTAAACACGATGTTACAGATTGATGCTGTCTGGAATGCTCATTCCGAGGGTATTCTGCAAAAGATTCTGGCTAAGCAGCAGCAAGAGTTGCAACTGTCAATGAATATCACGGCACAACCGGGCTCTAATGTCAATGGTGTGGTACAGCAGCAGACAAACAACGGGATTTTGCCAAACAAACAAATTACAGCGGCATGAACGAACCCAAAATAAATATCAGTGTGATGCCCGGCGCTCAGATGAACGGGTACGTGAAGGAGCAGAACAACTACTTTGGCAATGTTCAGAAGATTGAAAGCGGTAGTGAGGCTGAGACAAATCCTATCGTTGACGCTGAAGAGGTGAAAACAACAGAATCAGTTCAACCTACCACGATTAAACAGGAGCGGAACGAGGAGCTGTTCCATTTCGTTCACCCAGAGCTTGATGAGACAGAAGCGTGGCGCATTCACGATGCGGTGAAACGGATTGTTAAGCTGCAAGGAATACAGATGATATGCCAATACCTTACACAACTGAAGAACGATAAGAAAGTTCTTCTGCCACCCAATCCATCGGCTGCATATGCAGAACTCGTCAGGATGGGAATGTCCAATGGCGAAGGCTTCAACGAAACGACTTTCAGAAAGTATTATAACAAACCGATTGCTCCTAACGCGAAATAAGAACTATCGGGGGCATCATAGCAAGCATCAGAATCGAAAGGTTCTGGTGCTTTTTTTGTACCTTGCAGCGAACAGAGCGGAGCAATTCGGAGCAATTCAGAACATGTTAGAACAGGTCATTCTCAAAGCCATCCAACCGCCATAAATACATCTTACCTTTGCATCGTCAATCCGACAAAGAAGCACTTGAGGTGAGGCTTCGGGCAGCGGAGTTGACGAGCATAAAACAAAATGGAAACAAGAATTCTAAAGGTGGTACGCCAAGGCGAGGCCTTCAGCGTACAGTCGGCTAAGGCTGACGGCGGTCAGATTCAGAAGTGCAACATTGTACTGAAGGAACTGGGCGGCAAGTTCGAAAACGAGTATGTGTGCGCTATGCTGGGTAATCTGGCAGCGTGCAGGTTCAACGAAGGAGATGTGGTGGCTGCCACGCTCCGGTTCTCTACACACGAATATCAGGGGCAGACGTTCCAAGAAATACTTGCAACTGATATTGTGAAACTTAACTAATAATTTATGTAACCTGAGTTGAAGTCGAGGGAATCAATTGAGCATCAGCAATGATGTAGGCGCCTTTCTCGAAAACTTCTCTCGCAATCAATTCAGAAAATGAAAAAGCAAAACATTTTTATCCAGAATCTCCAGATGGAGACACAGACAGTATTTAATCAGAATGGTAACATTCATATCTACCCTTGCGGGTTCGAGGCCGGACAGCACATTGTAAATGGTGGCGACCGTGCCAGTCAGAAGGGTCGCATGGTGACGGAGGATGACGGCACAAGCCATTTCCATGCCTACGCCAAAGGTAGCGGCAGGCGCTATAACATTCTCTTCAGCACAGGTCACGGAGAGGTGAGGGAAACTCAGGATGATATCATCTTCCAGCTACGATTCCGCAAACGGATGGGCAAGGCACTCATCGAGTCGCTCTATCGCGAAGAGACGGACGAGCAGGCAGCGTTTATCAAGACACGTCAAACAGAAACTCAGTGGTAAGGTTATGAGCGTACATACAATAATTTATCAGGATGGGGCGAAGATGATGCGCCCCGTCCTCACCAGGGAAGAGTACCTGGCATTGCGCGGAAGCAGCAAGCAACAGGCCATACTGAAAGCCGTGCGTGAGGGTGACGAGAAGCAGAAGCACCGCCTTATCCAGAGGAACTAC
>JAEEGK010024466.1_pt1 | contig 12509 bp, 9 predicted proteins | sample 8958771 | NCBI WGS metagenome assembly JAEEGK01 (sample SAMN16246547, study PRJNA631951) | gut metagenome | biome: gut microbiome; feature: rumen; material: SC-attached | host: Bos | place: Iran: Karaj | collected 2018-10 | reverse complement strand
TATATTAATACGTGGTCTTGTTGTTCAAGCTTTTTGGATTCCCACAGGAAGCATGGAACCCACACTTTTAGGAGAAGAAAAAACTCCTGATAATAGAGTTGTGAGAAGCGGAGACCGTATTTTAGTTAACCGTTTTGCATATACTTTTGATTTTTCCCTAGACGGCAGACTACCTTTTGGAAGTAGTGCCAGATATTGGCTTAAACTCCCAGAACGCGGGGATATAGTCGTTTTCAAATTCCCTGACAAAGATCCCACTGCCGCTCCAAAAGATTATATTAAACGTGTGATTGGTTTACCTGGTGACGAAGTTAAAATAGTCGATGGTATCACATACGTAAATAATATTCCTTTAACAGAACCTTATATAAAGGAAAAACCGGTAATGGATTTCCCATTGGAACGTCCGGTAGAAGTTGTTAAACCTGGTTATTTATTTGTTATGGGTGATAACAGAAACAATAGTTTTGACAGTCGTTTTTGGGGACAAATGCCTTTGACTAATCTTAAAGGGCAGGCGATTTTCAGCTATCTTCCATTAAACAGACTTGGTCCCATTAAGAGTTATACCCATGAAAATCTTCTTCCTGATAAGGTTTCGAATGCATCTCATTAATTTATGAATAAAGATTTACCTGGTCATATAAGAAAGGCATTCCGCTCTGTGGAGCGATATTTGCCTGTTGTGGATGTAATTGTCGAACTTGTTGACGCTAGAATGCCCAGTGGTTCCAGATTAAAAGACTTTGTTGGAAAACTAGGAAAGATTTCTGTTATTGCTTTGTCGAAGTCAGATTTAGCAGACAAAGAGCAGACAAAGCTTTGGATAGACAAGTATAAAAGTGATGGTTATGCTTGTGTTGCCTTAGACTGCAGAGATAGAAATTCAGTAAAAAATCTTTCAAAGATTATTCGTTCAGCAGCATCAGAAAGTTTAAACAGGAAGAACTCGCCTAGCCGCAAGGTTCGCAGAGTTATGGTAATAGGTATTCCGAATGTTGGTAAATCTACTTTGATTAATTCCTTAGCTGGTAGAGCCGCTGCAAGGGCAGCTAATATGCCTGGAGTTACAAGAAGTGTTCAATGGATAAAGATTTCTGGGGAATTAGAATTGTTGGATTTACCTGGAATATTGGATTTTGCTCTGCTAAGACGCGGGGATATCTTAAAGCTTATCAACACCATTCCTGGACGGGATGATGATACTTATACCAAAGCAAAGAATCTTTGCAGAATACTTTATTTAACTGGGAATGAGCGTATTCTTCCTGAATATGGAGAGTATGACCAGAATTTTGACAAGTTTGTTTCAGAGTATGCTAGAAGAATGAATTTTGTTATCAAGGGTGGCAATCCAGATTTGCAGCGAGCTACAAATGATATTGTCAAACGTTTTCAAAGCGGTGGTTTTGGAAAAGTTACTTTAGAAAGTCCTGATAAAGACTTTTCAGAAGTTTTTGCCGAATATGAGCAGAATAATTCTGAAAACTTTGAGGAAATAGAAAATGTCTGATGTTCCTGTTTGTATAAATCTTTCAGAAGAATTAACCAGATTAATGTTTTCTTCTAATGCCGAAAATGGTCTAACACTTATCAGAAGTGTTCCTGATCTGAATGTTAAAGCTAGAGGAAATTGTCTGACTATCAGCGGTAAAGATGATAAAGTTAAGATTGTTAAACAGTTTATCAAAATTCTTAATACAAGGATCAGTCATCATGAGGAACTTGAATATGCTGATGTAAGAAGAGTTTTCCGACAATTGAGTAACTTGAATAATGCTCAGATTGAATCAGATAAAGAAGCAATCTTTTCAGAATTGCTTTCTACACATAGTGGTAGGCCGATAAAAGCTAAAACAGCTAATCAGAAATATTATTTAGATTCTATTGATAAGAATACTATAACCATTGCTAGAGGTCCTGCTGGAACAGGCAAGACATATTTAGCTGCTGCAATGGCTGTAAAAGCTTTAAGAGAAAAAAGAATCAGCCGCATAATCTTATCACGACCAGTTATTGAAGCTGGTGAAAGCCTTGGTTATCTTCCAGGTGACTTAAAGGAAAAGGTTGACCCACATTTTAGACCTCTTTATGATTCTCTGCAGGATTTTATAGGTTTGAGCAAGTTTGAACAATTTGTCAGACAGGGAATTATCGAAATAACACCCTTAGCTTATATGAGAGGTAGAACTTTCAATGAATCTTTTGTTGTTCTGGATGAAGCACAGAACACTACTCTTGCACAGATGAGAATGATTCTGACAAGACTTGGATATGGCTCTAAGATGGTTATAACAGGTGACCAGACCCAGATAGATTTGCCTAATCCGTCAGATTCATCGCTTTTGGTGCTTAAAGATATTTTAGGCCGTGTAGAATCTGTAAATTTTGTAGATTTGACTTCAGAAGATGTAGTTCGACATGATGTTGTTAGACGTATTATAAATGCATTTGACGAGTATCAGTCGAGGGAACGGGTGAGAAACAATGAAGGAAGATGAAAAAAAGGATTTCCTGACAGATATTTTGTCATGGCTTTCTGTTCCATCGAAAAGACAACATAATTTTATAGTATGGTTGGCAATTTATTGGATATTATTGACTGCCATAATTGTTATCGATCCAAAGCAGATGCTGGATGAAATTGCAGTAGGGAGACCTGTTCCCAAAACAATAATCTGTCCAAAAGATTTAACTATTACAGACCAGAGAGAAACCGATTCTCTAAGGGCGAAGGCAAGCGATAATGAGCCTTCTGTTTATAAAACAGATTCTCATGCAAATGAAGTTATGCTTGAAGAATTTGATAAGAATTTAAGAAAACTTAATGATTTCTATGATACTTATCATGATAAGAGCAATAATAAATCTTTAAATGTGATAATCAGGGAAATGTTTCCTGATAAGTTTTTGCTGGATTCTAGAGAACTTAGTCAGCTCTCTACTTTGAGTGTAAGTCAGTTTGATGAACTTAAAAACAAGAGCAGAATCAAGTTTACCGAACTTTGTGCTCGCCAGATTACAGAACAGAATATTAACGATATTTATCGAGATATTAGAACTAGTGCCGAAAGTATCTGGGAAGCCGGGCAGGTTTTTAAGCATTTGTATGCAGCAATTCTGGAAGGTTCTGTTCGTGTTAATTCTGTGTTAGATGTAGAAATGACAACCCGCAGAAAGAAAGAAGCTTCTGATGGTGTTCAGCCTGTTGAAAAGCATTTTCAAAAAGGCCAGAGAATTATTGCTGAAGGCGAAATAGTTACAGAAGAAATATTTATTATTTTCAGGCAGATACAGACAGAACTGCAGAAAAATATTTTCCTATCAATGATTGGAAGTATGCTTCTGATGTTTATTGTTATAGTTATGGCAATAGCATACATAAGAGCTCAGGACATAAACGTTTTTGTTGATGATGTTCAATATAAGCTCATTGCTACCCTCTGTTTTGTTTGTCTATTGGCAACTAAGGTAGTATTTGGAATAAGCGATGATTATCATTTATATTATCTTATTGTTCTTCTAGCTCCAATGGCAACTTTGGTTCTGTTGCTCATTTCTACAATGAGCAATCTCAAGATTGTTTATTTCTGTGTATTCTGGATGGGGCTGCTTTCTTTTATAGTTACTATGGGCTGCGACCCCTTTATTGTTGGTTTGATGGCAGCAATTATAATAGGTGCTATAGGTGGCATCTTATTCTGGGATATTTTCTATAAAGATAAAGAAGGCAATCTGCGCTTAATTTTAAGAAAAACCGGGTTGAATATAGGTTTTAGCACTATGTTTGCTGTGTTTGCCGTAATGCTTATAGAATCAAGTGATTTTTCAATCGAAGGTCTTAAACGATTAGTAATATATGCTTTGTGCGGATTCTTTAACGGCATGGCTTCGGGTATTCTTTCCAATGGGCTTTTGCCTTATATAGAAGACTATTTTTCTTTTGCTACACCTACAAAATTATTGGAACTTACATCAGAAGAAAGTCCTTTGTTGAAGCGCTTAGCTCAGGAAGCCCCAGGAACTTTCCAACACAGTAAAGCAGTTGCTAATATGGCTTCTCAAGCAGCATCTGCTGTTGAAGCAGACCCATTGCTGACAAAGGTTTGCGCTTTGTATCATGATATAGGTAAAATTAAAAGACCTGAATATTATACTGAAAATCAGCATGGTGAAAATCCGCATGATGAAAAGAAACCTACTATGTCTGCCTTGATTATTGCTACTCATGTTAAAGACGGGGCAGAATTGGCTAGAGATTATAAGATTCCTCACAGAGTAATTGAAGTAATGAGCCAGCATCACGGGACAAGTCTTATTGAGTATTTCTACAATAAGCAGAAAGAGCTTACTCCAGATAGTGTTGATGAATCGCAGTTTAGATATAAAAGTCTTAAACCACAGAGCAAAGAAGCTGCTATTCTTTTGTTGGCTGACGCTGTCGAAGCATCTTCAAGAAGTCTAGACGAACTGAATCCGGAAAAGATTAAAGCTCACGTTAAGAAGATTGTAGATCACAAGATGAAAGACGATAATCAGCTAGAAGAAACTAATTTGACACTGAAAGACATAGATACTATTGAAGATGAGTTTGTTAAAGTTCTTATCTCTGCTAATCATAAGCGTATTAAATATCAGAATCAGTTGAAGGAAGAGGCGGCTGCAAAAGCTGCTGCAGCTAAGGCTGAAGCAGAAGCCGTTAAGGCAGAAGCAGCAAAAATTGAAGCAGAAAACAAGCTGAAAGAAGATTTGAAAAATGAGACAGCACAGGAAAATATGTCAGAGCCTGTTTCTTCCTCTACTTCTGAATCCGACAATAAACCTGAAAAAGAAAAGGGAAGCTGATTATGGAAGTTTTGATTTCTAATGAACAGAATGCTGTTGAAATAAACCTTGATTTTATCAAAGAATTAGCTCTTGAAATAATGAAATTTGAAGGTTCGCCTGAAAATTCTCAGCTTTCTATGGTTTTTTGTGATGATGAAGCAATAAAAGAGCTGAACAATGAATATCGGGGAAAGAATGAGGCAACTGACGTGTTGTCATTTCCCATGGAATTAGAAAACTTTGTTCCAGAAATCAGGATGCTTGGTGATATTGTTATAAGCACAGATACCGCAATCAGACAGGCAAAAGAGTATAATCATTCTGTAATAACAGAAATAGCTATTCTGATGATTCATGGGCTTTTGCATTTGCATGGTTATGATCATATTGAAGAAGAGGATTGCAGAAAAATGCGTGCTAGAGAAGCTGAACTGTTAAATCATATCTGCAGTTGAGATAAGTTTTCGGAATTAAAGAATATTGCTTCTGAGCCTCTAATAGAGCGTGCTTCTGAAAGTATTTAAGAAAAGGTTGAATATCAATGGATGTTGGTATATCGGGTCTATTATTTGTAATTTTTATTTTGTTCTCTGCCCTATTTTCTTCTTTGGATACAGCTCTTTCTTCTATTTCTCCTTTAAGGCTTAAAAAGTTAGAAGGAGAGGGCGATAAAAAAGCTTCAAATATTCTAAAACTTGTATCTGACAGACAAAGAGTAATTATTACTTTACTTATGGGAAACACTCTTTGCAATGTTTCTGCTACAGCAATAGCTGTAGGTCTAATAAACAGCCATTTTGCCGGAACAAAGTATCTCGCTTGGGCTGGTTCAGATATTTTGGCCAGTGTAGTTTTAGCGGCTGTAATAATGACAATATTTATTGTGTTTATGGGGGAAATAATACCAAAAACTGTAGCGATTTACGGCGGATATACCTTTGTTTGCTGGACTTACAGAATTTTTCGTGTTGTTATGGCCCTTTCATATCCGATAGTAGGCTTAGTTGTATGGCTTATTAAAAAACTAGCACCAAAATATTCTGACTGGAACGATCATATAGGTGGGTCATCCAGTATTGAAGAAATAGACAATTATATTGATTTAGGTGAAGAAGTCGGGATTATAGAAGAAGACGAAAAAGATATGCTTAGCTCTGTGTTTGAGTTCGGCGATACTATTGTTAGAGAAGTTATGGTTCCAAGACCAGATGTCATAGGAATACCTATTAATGCAAGTTTCAAAGAAATGCTTCAGTGCATTAGAACTGATGGACATTCCAGATTCCCTGTATATGACGGCAATTTAGATAAAGTAGTTGGTATTCTATATGTTAAAGATATTCTTATTAAGCTTGAAGAAATTGAAAAATCCTATGATTTGTTCAAACTTTTGCGTGCTCCTTTCTTTGTCCCAGAAACCAAGAAACTTAATGATTTGCTTAGCGAATTCAAAAAAAGAAAGCAGCATATTGCCGTAGTTGTGGATGAATACGGCGGAGTATCTGGATTAGTTACTATTGAAGACCTTTTGGAAGAAATAGTTGGCGAAATAGATGATGAATACGATGTTGATGAACTTGATCCTCTTGTAAAGCTTGAAGATAATGTTTACAGCATAGATGCCAGATATTGTATAAGCGATTTGGAAAGTGAACTAGGATGTCATTTTGAATGTGAAGATTCAGATTCTGTCGGCGGCTTTGTTTTTGAAAAACTGGGTCGTATTCCACAGCGCGGTGAAAGCTTTGACGTTCCTCAAGGTGTTTTCCAGATATTAGAAATAAAAGGAAACCGCATTTTGAGGGTTAAATTCACTATGAATAAAGAATTAGCTGAAAGCAAGTCTGAAAATGACGGTTGATTCCTTTTGTTGTTTTTGTTAGTTTAATTTAAGCCTATGATTAAACATGAACGATTAAATAGAACTATTCGCTTGTTATCCCGCAGACTGACGCTAATCTGGGGGTATATACGCAATTATCTGCTGACAGGTGTTTTGGTAATAGTTCCTGTTGCTGTTACTATTTATATCATTTATTTTATTTTTCAGTTTGCAGACAGCTTTTTAGGCAGTGCAATAGGTGAAGCAATAGGTTACAGCATACCCGGTATGGGTATTTTCTTAACGGCTTTGTTTTGTCTGCTGATAGGGGTTATTGCTCAGAACTACTTTGGTAAAAGACTTATTGCTTGGATAGACACTTCTTTAAGCCAGATTCCTATTGTAAAATCTGTTTATAGTGGAATCAAACAGGTTGCTGATGTTTTTATACAGAATAAGAAAAGTAATTTTAAAAGGGTTGTTATGTTGGAATACCCAAAGGAAAACTCTTGGGTAATAGGTTTTGTAACTTCTGATTTTCTTGTAAAGATAGATGGCGATGTGCCTGAGAAAGAAAATATGGTTACAATTTTTGTTCCGACAACTCCGAACCCAACTTCTGGATTCCTTTTAATACTGCCGAAAAGCAAGATTGTCGATATGAACATTGACATTGAAGACGCAATGAAGATTATTATTTCAGCTGGTTTGGTTCAGCCCACTGGCAATAACTCAGTCATTACGTTAGCAGAAGGCGATAAGGTTAAAATAGAGAATAAGTCAGAAGATGCTCCCCAGCAATAGTGCGGAAGCTTTGCGTAATATTTTAGTTATTGGAGAACAGCATCTTGCTCAACCTTATTCTCCTCCGCGGTCTCTGTAGATTTTTACCTTCGGATAAACTTTTGTGGGAACGAGCCTTGTGCGGAGAATAGAAGGTTTCGCGTCTACTGTTCGCTTTTGGACACTTCAACTTCATCTTAAAATTAAGCTGTTACTTGTGTAATAGTCTTCATTGCTGTATAATGTTCCAATATAATATATAATCGCTTTTTCTATAGGTGGAGGCAAACTGGTTTTTATGCGTAACAGGTTCGTTAGTTTTCTGCTTTTAGTGTTTGTTTTTTTTATAGCTTTGCCAAGCTATGCAAGCATAGAAGAGCTTAATAGTTATTTTGAAATTAGAGATACAATAAAACTTATGAACGATGAAATGAGGAAGGGGTTGAAATCTCAGAATCTTCCCTCTCTTTTCGATGAAAATGAGATTGAGTTTAAATTAGAATCCTTTATAAGTTTTATGAAGAACAGAGTTAGTATGTATGCTGCTTCCGACAGCAAGTTAAAATTTCATTATGTTAAGAAACTAAATTCTCTTCTAGATGAAACATCTAATTTGTTTCACGAAGCTAGACCACTAATTAAAGCTAAGAGAGAAGCAAAAAGCAACAAACCGGAACCAATTGTTCCACCTGTTTCATATTCTACAATAACTCATCCTTATTTTGATTCTATAGATTTCAGAACTCTAGCTAGCCGAGAACCTATTAATGGTGATTATACCGTTATCAATCCTATTCCTGTAGAAACAAAGAAGAAATCAGAAAAGGTAAAAGCAGAAGAAAAGCAGGAAAAGGCTAATGAAAAACCTGTAGTTGCCAAGAAAGAAGAAAAACAACAGGAAAAGCCAGCAGAAGCAAAGGTTGAAAAGCCTGTAGAAACTGTAGCAAAACCTTCTGTAGAAGATAAGAAAACTGAGCCTGCCAAACAGGAACCAATAAAGACAGAAACAGTTGTTGCTACAGAAAAAACTAAGGAAGAAACAAAAGATACTAACAAGGTAATCATGCCTGTAACTCAGCCAACCGGAGAAGGTTATATGCGCCCGTTGGCAATTATGATTGAAAACCATAATCAGGCAAGACCTCAGAGTGGTTTATATGATGCTGCCATAGTATATGAAATGCCGGTTGAAGGTGGTATAACCAGATTTATGGGCTTATATACAAAGTTACCCGGCCTTATCGGACCAGTTAGAAGCTGCCGTGAATACTTTGTTGACAGAGCTTTAGAAGTAGATGCTCTTTATGTTCACTGCGGCGGTAGCCCGATGGGTTATGCTTATCTTGCTAAGTCTAAAATCAGAAGTATAGATGAAATAAAGAATTCACCACCTTTCTTTAGAGACAAAATCAGAAAAGCACCTCATAATCTTTACGGAAAAGGTGAATCTATATATAAATATATGTCTAAGCGCACAGATATGCGCGTAAAGACACAGCCTGTTCCTTTAAGCTATGGAATCAGAGGTGAACTTGGTAAAGAAGCCGGTGATTATTTAAGAATCAATTACCATGGTAATTATACTTTGGTAATCAAGTATGAAAACGGTGTCTATCACAGATATATGAATAATATTCTGCATCTGGATAGAGAAACAAAGAAACCGTTAGATGCTAGTGCTGTTGTTTTGCAGGTTGCTTCTATGAGAACAGTAGATGCTATCGGACGTCAGGAAATCAGCTTTATTGGCAGTGGAACAGCTTGGATTCTTGAAAAAGGCAAGAGAACAAAAGTAACCTGGCATAAAGCTGGCCCAAGAAATAAAACTGTCTATATAGATGAAAACGGTGTTGAATACTTGTTCCCAGAAAATGGTCAGGTTTGGGTTCAGGTAGTTTCGCCTTCTCATAAAACATTCTTTGAACCTGTAAAAGAAAGCAAAGAAAAAGCAAAATCAGAAGTAAAAACAGAAGTAAAAAATAAGAGTAAAGCAAAGAATACCAAAAAGGGTTAATTTATGACTACTAGATTTGGGGCTATTGGAGTCTTTGGAAGGGCTAATGCGGGGAAATCAACATTAGTTAATGCTCTTGTAGGAGAAGTTGTCTCTATTGTTTCCAACAGACCTCAAACAACAAGAAAGCGCATTCTAGGCATACTTACAGTTAATGAAACTCAGCTTGTATTCTGCGATACCCCTGGTTTGCACTCTATTAAAAATAAGCTTGATGCTTATATGAATGACGAAATAATGTCTACGATGAAAGGTTTGCAAGCGGGAATGTATCTTGTTGACCTTTCTGATTTGAAATTTGATCTGGATAAGGAATATATAAGTCAGCTTGACCCTTCAAGTGATATGCCTTTATTTTTGGTATTAAATAAAAGCGACCTGGTTGATGATTCAAAAATAGAAGAGGCAAAGAAAGCTTACGAAACTCTTTATCCGTTTAAAAAGATTTTTGTTATTTCCGCAGCCAAGAAAAAAGGCTTAAAGCAGTTGTTGACAGCTCTTTGCCGAGTCGTTCCAAAAGGGCCTCATGCTTATGACGCTGATGATTATACAAGTCTTACTGAACGTGAAATTGTAGAAGAAACAATTAGAGAAGGCATACTTCGTTTGTATAATCAGGAAGTTCCTCATTCAGTAGCTGTTCAGGTAGAGCAGTTTACTGAAAGAGAAAACGGCAAGACTTACATTGAAGCCACTCTTAATGTTGAACGTGAAGCTCACAAAAAAATAATAATAGGTAAAGATGGCGAAGGAATAAAAAAAATTGGTAGAATTGCTCGTGAAAAGTTGAATACAATGCTTGGACGTGATATTTTTTTACAGTTATGGGTTAAGGTTAGACCTGATTGGCGGCATAATGATATTTGGATACAGCGATTAGGCTATAAGAAATAAAGGAAAATGAGATGAATTACATAATTATTGCGGTTGTAGCGATTGTTATTTTTATAATGATTTTCGTTGCTTTTGCTTCAGATGATAGAGAGGATGAAATCGGTTATTTAGCCGATGATGTTGGAAATGAAGAACAAAAGACTGTGGAAGAAAATAATTCTGAACCCGAGTCTGTAGAGCCTGAATCTCTGTCTTATGATAATAAACAGGCGGAAACAGAAAATATTCAGAGTATTGCTGCTTCTGTTGCTGAAGATGATAGCAATATGTTTCAGCAGTTATCTGACGAAGAAGAAAAAGAACAGACATCAAAAGCCGCTCCTGCAGAAATTACTAGAATTCATCCCGTTAATAAACCACAAGAGCCAGCAACTCCTATCTTGGAAGTTGGAACAGAAGACGATTTAAGATTAAGACTGATTTTAAAACAGAACTTAGCTAAGCCTATTTTCCAGGAAAAGAGTAAATGTGTAGCTGCTGTTGTTCAGCTTCGTTTCCCTGATGAAGTTATTCGCAATTCTACTGACTTTGTGAATATTCTAGCTCATGCTGAAAAGGTTTTTGAAAAGCCTTTTACCTTTGAATTTGATACTTATCAGGGAGCTCAGTTCAACAGAATTTGGATTTTTGAACCTTCTGAAGGCCGTGATGTTGTTATAGAATCATTGATAGATGCCTATGAGGCAACAATTAGATTCAGAAAAGCTCTGGAAAAAGATACAGTTTTGAAAGAAAACAAAGTTAAGATGGCAGTAGGGCTTTCTGCTGGTGAAATGACCTTTATAAGCAGAGGAGTTAATTCTGAACCAAGTTTGTTTGGCAAACCGGTATATCTCGCCGAAACTCTTGCTGAAATTGTTGGTGATTTTGGTATTTATGTAGATTCTACTATTCACAACGCAACAATTCCTTTGTTTGATTTCAGAGAATGGAAGCCAACTATTGTTAGAGCAACACTGCCAGCTATTCCGTTATTTGAACTGGTAGGCTGGAATAAACCTGATGAAATAGCTCAATATATTAAACATGACGATGCATCTGCTAGAAGAGCTGTTGCTGTAGCATACAAATATTTTGAACTTGAAGACCTGCATCCATTAATTGAATTATTGTCAGATAAAGATCCTTCAGTTGTATTTGAAGCTATTTCTACAATAAGCTTCATTGGAAGTGAAAAAATGAATGGTGTCTTGAAGCTTAGATTGCCTGAAGCAACTGATCCTGAAATTAAAGGCAAGATTATTGAAGCTTTTGGTAATGCTGGTAATCCTAGTGTATTGCCGGTTGTTCTTGCTTCAACCAAAGAAAAAAGCTGGAAGGTCAGACTGGCAGCTACTAAGGCTTTGTATCAACTTGGTGGGGCAGAAGCTTTAACTCACTTAGAACAGATGCTAAATGATCCTGATACTATTGTAAGAGTAGTAGCAAACAGTATTTTCTATAAGGAAACCAATAAACCGGAATACTTTAGTTTTTTAATTGCGTCTTTGGGTGATGCAAGTAAAAGAGCTAGGGCTACTGCTGTTGACTGTCTTATGACAATAGGAACTGATCGATGTTTAAAAGAAATCACCAATTCTTTTGCTAATCAAGAAGCAGATTTGCAGAAGCATATTCTTTCAAAGATGGTTGGCAGTAAAAGTAAGATATTATATCAATGCTTTTTGACTATGTTCAAAAATGCTAGTGAAGCATTAAGACCGCATGTGGTTGAAGCGGTCAGAAGGGCAGGGATAGTGAGTTAGATATGTCAGTAAATATATCAATAGTGGATGATGAGGAAATAATCCAATGGACTTTGAAAGAAGCCATGGAAAAAGAAGGATACAATGTAGAAACTTTTGAAAATGGCAAAAATTTTCTAGAGTTTTTTAAAGAGCATGGGGCTGATATTGTATTTTTGGATGTTAGACTTCCAGATAGTAACGGTTTGGATCTTCTCCCAGAAATAACCCGTATTGACCCAGAAACCATAGTAGTCGTAATGACTGCTCATGGAGATGTTGAAACGGCTGTTACTGCCATGAAGAATGGTGCTTATGATTATTTGTCAAAGCCTTACAGTATAGAAGAAGTTAATCTTCTCATAAAGAAGATAATACAGACTAATCTTGTTAAAAGTCAGCTTCAGCATTATCAAGAACGCTTAGAATCTCATTTTTCTCAAAT
>JAEEGK010024464.1_pt1 | contig 12509 bp, 8 predicted proteins | sample 8958771 | NCBI WGS metagenome assembly JAEEGK01 (sample SAMN16246547, study PRJNA631951) | gut metagenome | biome: gut microbiome; feature: rumen; material: SC-attached | host: Bos | place: Iran: Karaj | collected 2018-10 | reverse complement strand
CTGTTTCCGTCAATGGCCGGCCAAAATTATCGTAAGTGGTTGATGTAGTTAGTGTTGTGCCATTGTCATATTTTACCGATGTACTTGTAATAAACCTTTTGGTAGCGTCGTATGTATAATTTGTTGTATTAAGACCTGTTTCTGTGATTTTCTCAAGGTTCGTGTGGTTCTTCGTGTTGTATGTATAAGTTGTTTTAACGCCTGTCCGGCTATCTGTTTCGGATAATGCGTTGCCATAACTGTCGTATGTGTATGTCAATGAATAAGAGAATGTTTTGCCGCTTTGGGTTCTCTCTGTTTTTATTGTCTTGGGTTTGCCCAGCGAAGTGTAACTTCCAAACGTGACCACATCGGTGGCATCAGAGCCGTATTTGGTTGTGGTTTTCTCCAAGTTGTTGTCGCTGGTATAGGAATAGGTGGTAAGAATTTTTCTCCCGCCTTTTTCATATTTCTGGTCGCCGGCCAGCTGCTGTATGTAACATTTTGTGCCTTTGCTCTTAAAATCATAATTAAACTCTGTGAATTCCAACGTGTGACGTTTCCCGTAGCATATATACTTCTCTGCGAGATATGGCACAATATATGTCGAGTCGTAACTGAAAGTACACTCTGTGGTCAGGTTGGTTACGGCGTCTGAAGCAAGCGTAATTTCAAATCCAAGCATTCCGCACTGTTTGTGGAACATCAGGCCTTCGTATGAATAACTGATGTTTGATGCGGTTGTGCTTCCTGCTGTAACCTTCTTGCCGGTAACAACCATCATTGGAACCGGGCAACTGTAAACGCCTCCGCTGTGTTTTTCTGTGCTTAGCGTGTAGTTGCTGCCGCTCAGTTTGCCGTAGCTGAATGAGGTTTTTACCCCCATTCCGTCGGTCACGCTACTAATAAATTGCCGTGGGCGGCCGCTGTAGAATTGAAGAGTTATTTCGCTGCTTTCTTTCCTCACACCATCAACAACCACAGGGCGAGTGGTAGATACAAGCAATTCCTGGAATCCGTCTTCGTTATAGTCGGTTATTTCAAATTGCGTATAGCCTCCAACAAGTTGCCCCGCACAATATTCAAAATTACCCAAAACAAAATCAATATCAGTGGCAGTTGTGATAGTAGCGGCATCCGAGCCCACCTGCGTGAATATTCCCGTGCTGTATGTTTTTACACACGTGAAATTTCCTCCAATCAGTTTGAAAATTTTTATCCTATATGTTGTGTTAATCACATTCTCGGCATCATATGGTGAAAAATTCACATCGCGCTCAATGCGGAGTATTTCACTCCTACCGTCTCCGTCAAAATCCGCAACTTTGTAAATATTGCTGAAAGCGTTTTTCTGTTCCATTGTTGTTATTCGGGAACCGCCAGTATCATAATCCCGTTGGGTTGGCGATGCAGAAATGGTAACTTGTTGTCGTCCTTGTGTTACCTTCCTACTTGCATTGAGTTCCGACACAGCTGAAGATTGTAATGAGAATTGCCCACCCGTATTCAAGTAAAGTTTCCAACCATTATTATAAACAAGTATGTCAGTCAGTCCGTCGCCGTTGAAATCAGCAACCTGCAAATTATTATAGCAATCACCTACGCTAATCGGCAACGATACTTTTTGCACCATATTTATTTTGCTGGCGGTTTTTTCCGGTGCATATATTTTAATATCACCACCCTGAACTGTTAAAATCTCGGTCTTGCAATCGCCGTTCAGTTCAAAGCATGAAAGAAAACTGTTTCCAATGCCATCAAAATTGATTATATTATCGCTATTCGCCGATTTTGAATCCTTCTTAAAGGGCACCAAATCAATGTGTGAACCATCAAAGTTCCCCACAAAAAAAGGATTAGCACCAGATATTTCGCCTATCGTACTTTTAGAGTAGCTGCTGAGTTTTGTCAGTCCTTCTTTACTCAACTTGTAAGCGCAAAAACAGAATCCTCTGCTTTCACTCCTACCACGCACCCTTGTTCCCTCGTTTGTGATAGAATTTCTATTTGATGTCTCAATTACACACAATTCCAAACGTCCATCATTGTCAATGTCAAAAAATATATATGGTAAAGCCCCTGCCTTTTCTGTTCTTTTAACACATATACTGCTACTACATCCCCTTCCATGTGAGGATTGTACTCTTGTATATGTGGTTTGATTTGTATATGTGGTTTGATTTTTAATTGGCAAATTCCCTTTGTATTTTTCAATCAGTTGGTCACCTTGTTTAGTGTAATAAGCGAAAGTGCCTGTCTTTCGGTTTACACGAATCACATCTGTCTGCATATCGCCATCAACATCGCCCGTAAATGTCTCAAACTCCTCGGCGTTTTCTATAAAATCAGAAGGTGTGGTTCCATTATCAATGCGCGGGTCGTTATTTATATTACAACTATTCCAGTTGATTTTTGTCGGGTTGCACGCCAGCCGCCCCATATAATACTTGTTTATGGTGGTCAGTCGGTTGTTGCCGTATGAAAACGTGTATTTGACAACTTCAGTATTGCTTGCATCCGTCACAGCAACAGCCGTAACATACAAGCTGTTTGTAACCCTATAACCCGAGACATATCCGTATTCGGCAGTACGTGTGCCGTAAGAAATTTTCACGGTGTATTGCGGCTGTATGTTATCGCCCGAATTGCCGGCGTATTTTATTTCAGTTAGTTTTATCTGTCCGTCGGTGGTGTTGCTGTAGATGTATTCAATATAATTCCCCCGTTTGTCGGTTATCTTTTTTATGAGCCAAGCCGTCGTTTTTGTTGTGCCGTTGCTGCTGAGTTTTGCAATGGCTGCTGAACCACCGTACTCCATTGTGGTGCCGTCTTTTGTCACAACAGTGAACGACACAGGCTGCGAGTTTGTGCTACCTGTGCTTGTTATTGTCGCAAAATTGTAGCTCTCGGTCAGATATTTTGCTCCATTTGCCCCATACGTACCACTCTCCAATATGAGCCGCACCCCGTCAAGATAAAACCGATCATTTCCGTTAAAGTTGACAGGAGTTACATTCCCATCGTGCCAATAGTCTTGTCCGGCCACGGTTATTGAGGATACTCCGCTGAGTGCGAAACCATAACCCATATTGCCTAATCCAAGACTGCTGCTATATACCAATCCTAGTTGTGGTGTAACATTTCCAAATCCGGCAGGCAAATCGAAAGGCATTGAGCCAGTGGCTGCGCCCATAGGACTTACGTCAAGTGCCAGCGGCAATGCGCCAACGGGAGCTCCCGTGCCAACATATCCTGCATCTGTGCCAATTGTTTGAGAATTTGCCGTTCCAACCGCCGACCACAAAGCAGCAATCAAAACGGTTTTGGTTAAAAGTTGTTTAAGTTCCATTTGATTACTGTTTAATGATTGTGAATGATTCGGCATTGCCGTTTTGTATGAGTTGCAGAATGTAAACGCCAAGAGGGTAGTCATCAAGGCTTATCGGGGTTCCGGCTTGAATCCAAGTGTCTTGTTTCAGTTGGTTTCCTCGGTTGTCAAAAATTCGGTATTCACCATCATCGCCGCACTCCCCTTCGCACACAACGGCAATGTTGCCCCGAGTAGGATTCGGATATATTTTGATTTTCTTATCGCCAATATTCTCTGTATATATATTAGTGGTGTCTAATGTTGCCGATTTACTTGTGTTTATCACAATTTTGCGGCTTTTGCAGTTGCCCGACTCATCATAGCTGAATCCTAATTTTGCGTCATCGTAACTGTATTCATATGCCGAAACATCATAACACATATATTCGTCTGTACCTTCGCCTTGCAGTGTTATACTCGAAAAACCCTCAGCCATAATCACGTAGAAACTATCGTCAATGGCAAGTGTTGTTGAATAATATTTCCCATTCACATAAACCTTTATGCCCTTTTTGTTGGCTTTTATCCTGACACTTATCGCCTTAACGGTTTTCCTCAAATCAACAATCAATTTGAATTGCTGATAGTCTCTTGGCTCATTGCAATAGTATGTACTGCTGTTATCATCTATGGCTTTATAGGATTCGCACCCTGTTCTGTTCCCCAATGGCGCTGTCGCATAAAGTGTTAGTTTGTTTGTTTGGGCTGAACTTGCCACACTAAGCAGCAGCATAAATGCAGAAATAATGTTTTTTCTCATATTAGAAATAGTTGTTTGACGTACAAAAATAAGAATATTTTGGTTTTTTCAAATAGATTGATTCAAAGAATACATAAAAAAACAGCCGACCCCGAGCATTCGGAACCGGCTGCTGAGTGTTGTTTGCCGACGGTCTATCGGAAACTTCCGCCGTACTTGACAACCTCGCTGTTGCGGTTGATTACCAGGAACGGAATCGTCTCCTTATAGTCGGGGTTGTCCTTCACCATCTTCTTGTATTTGTTGATGATGAGCACCACAAGGTCGGAGTCGATGTTCTGACTGAAACGCAGAATCTCGTCCTCGAAAACCTTGCCTTTTTTGGCCGTCTTTATACCATATATAATGTCTTTCTTGTCGAGCAACTTCTTGGTGAAGTAGATGTTGTTGGCCATATCCTTCTTCTGATACTCGTCGTCGATGTATGGCTTGATGATGTTGATGTTGCAGTTGTAGTATTTCGACAGATATACAACCCACTGCAGCGTCTCCTTCATCTTCTTGTCGTGGTCGAGCGGCACCACAATCTCTTTGTAGTAGTCGTGTGTGGGCGCTGTGGTGGCCACAATGAACGGAATGTCGATAACCGACAGTATGTCAGTGATTTCCCTGATGCCGAGGGTTTCCTTCTCGGTCATCTTATAGGTGCGGCCGGTGATTACCAGGTTGGCGTTGGCGTCTTTCATCAGTCCGTCAACGGTTTTGCTCTTGGTGCCAATCTCCACATCGATGAAAATGCGCTGTGGGTCAAGATTGTACTTCTGTACCATCTGGTTGGCGGCCTCTTTGATTTTCACCTTTTCCTCCTCATATTCGGCTTGCTTGGCGGCTTTGCCGAACAAACCGGGCGCCTTAATGAACCGCACCAGCATAATCTGGTTGTCAACCTCGTTAGCAAGCAGAATCGCGTGCTGCAGGGCTATCTCGCAAGTCTCGGTATAGTCCCAAGGTATCACAATAACGTCTTTTCTCGTCTTAGCCATATCCTATCAATTGAATAATCTACAAATTTAATTATTTTTTTCAACTAAACGCCTAATGGCCTCCAATTGATTGTTTTTGTTCACATCGCGCATCTGTTTTGCCGAATTTGTGAAGTATTGATGCCCCTCTATAAACTTGATTTGCATCAAGTTCCACTTGTCAATATCGTCCTCGATGGCGCCCCTCTCGCGCAGCTCGCGGTAGAGGTTGCCCGACACCGGAATAAAGTCGGCGCGGCCCAGATAGTCGAGGTCGGCGTCGCAGATAATCTGCTCAAGCAGCGCAACCGGCTTCGGCGGCAGCTTGGTCTTCATTATCAGGTTGCAGATGAAATCAATCTGCTCGGGGGTGTAATCGTATTTTGGCAGATACTCGCGCGCAATCTCGCAGCCGGCCTCCTCGTGGTCTTTGTAGGTGCGGGTGAAGCCGGTGTCGTGGAACAGCGCGGCGGTTTTCAGCAGCAGCATCTCCTCGTCGGTGATGCCCTCGTGGCGGCCGATAATCTCAACCTGTGTTGTAACATCAATGGTGTGCTTCAGGTTGTGATAGTAGAGGTTTTTGGGCAGTTTCTCCTCAAGCATATTCAACACAACCTCCTCAATGTCGTCGAAGCGGACAATACCCAGGCGCGTCTGGAAGGCCTGGTTCGGTTTGATGCCCAATCCGCCCTCCGACAGGTGCGGACGGAAGCCCTCAATCAGGTACATATCAATCTCGCCCTTGTATTTCACGGGCATCTTGCCCCAATACTGGCACACAAAATAGTCTTTCACAAGCTCGTAGGTCATTCCGGTGATGTTCACCTTGTTTATCTGGCCCGAGGCCTCCATACGGCTGGCAATATTCACGGTGTCGCCCCAGATTTCGAGCTTCTTCTTGTTCCCGGTGTTGTTGCAGAAAACCGGGCCGGTGTGTATGCCGATGCGCAGGTTCCAGCCTTTGTCGTTGCCGTACTGCACTTTCATCGACTGCATATACTGGTACATCTCGAAGGCGGCCAGCACCACCTCAATCGGGTTGGTGTGGTTCTTCTGCGGGATTCCGCCGGCGCACATATAGATGTCGCCAATCGATTTGATTTTCTCGATGTGGAACTTCCTCACCACCTCGTCGAAGTGGAAGAAGAAGCGGTCGAGGTCGTCAATAAGCTGTTCGGCGTTTTCAGTTTTCGATATGTTTGAAAATCCGTGCACGTCGGAGAACAGAACCGTAACCATCTTATAACGAGTGGCTTTGTCTTTTGTCTTCTCCTTTGCCTTCAGTTTCTCGAACTCCTCTTTCGGCATATAATTGGCAACCAGCTCGTCGTATTTCATTTTTTGCGCCTGAAGCTCTTTGGTGCGGTCGGTAATCTCGCTTTCGAGCGAAAGTGTGGCGCGCAGAATCTTCAGCCGGCTCCAGAAGTAGATGGCGCAGACGGCGGCAACGGCAATCAGAATGGCCACCACAAAATCGATGATGCCGAACGAGCGGCCGTCAGTGAGTTTCAGTGTTGTCTGGTACGACAGGCCGCCATCGGTGCGGGCCTTGATGGTGATTTCGGCGTGGCGCGACGGCAGGTTGAATGTCACCGACGATTTCGACGACCATATTGGTTCCTGGCCGATGCCTTCGAAGCAGAATTCGCTTAGCATAAGGCGCGTCACATCGTCGGGATTGATGGTCAGTGTGATTTTTTTTGTGCCGAGATGCTCGGCGAAGTTATACTCAATTTCGCCGCCGGCATTGTCTTTCGACGACAGAATAACCCTCTCCTCAACAGCCACTCCAACATCGAACGCGCCCGCAACCGTTGACTGGGCGCGCGCGCAAAATGCTGATACAACCATACTTGACGATAGCACAAGTGCCGTCAAGACGGTAATTCCGCTAAATTTTCTCGTTGCCAAATTAGTCAGTATTAATGCCTTAAAAAGCGTTTCAAAATAAGCGTTTTATTGGTTCGACAAACCGAATCAAATATATGAATTTTTGATTTGTTTATCGAACGCACCGAAATATGTGACAAACTGCCGCACCTTTTTGACGAGCGCCCGAAAAACCGCTCCCGTCAAGTGTTTTTGCAACAAGTTGCGGTCGGGCCGATATGCGTTAATTATCAATGCCTTGCACGATAATGCGCACATTAGGCGATAATTTTCGGCCACGAAACGGCGCAAAAGGTATTTTTGCACGAAAATTGAGGGAGAGCGCGCGACGTATGCAAACAAGCAACAGCATCGAGAACCTGAACATCAGCAAGCCGGTTGTCACCATCGGCTCATTCGACGGGGTGCACCGTGGCCACCGCGAGGTGCTGCGGCAGCTCACCGATTATGCGCGGCAGACGGGCGGCAGCAGTGTGGTCATCACCTTCTGGCCGCATCCGGCAGCGGTTTTGGGCGGCAAGCAGACCGGCCTGCTTTCAACACCCGACGAGAAGCTGCAACTGATGACCGAAACAGGCATCGACTGGCTCATAACTCTGCCTTTCACCCGCGAGTTCGCACAGATGGAGTACGACGTGTTTGTGACCGACTGTCTGGTGAAAAAGCTGCAAATCAGCACGTTGCTCATCGGCTACGACAACAAGGTTGGCCGCAACGGCCGCGGACGCTTTGCCGAGGTTGAGGCGCTGGCGGAAAAGCTTGGTTTTGAGGTGCGGCAGCTTGAGGTGCTTGCCGCCGACACGCAACCCATCAGCTCCACAGCCATCCGCAACCTGCTATCGGAAGGGCGAGTGATTGAGGCAAACCAACTGCTGGGGCGCCCCTACGGTCTTTCGGGCAAGGTGGTGAGCGGAAACCACATTGGCACCAAACTCGGGTTCCCCACAGCCAACATCCAGCCCGACGAGTGCAAGTTTGTGCCAGGCAACGGCTCCTACGCCATCCGCGCCAACATCGACGGAACCGAATATGCCGGAATGCTAAACATCGGCAACCGCCCAACCATTGCCGACGCGGGGCAACCAACCATTGAGGCGCACCTGTTCAACTTCAGCGGAGACATCTACGGCCGCACTATCGAGGTGTTTTTTGTGGATAAAATCCGCGACGAGCGCCAGTTTGCCAACCTCGACGAACTCAAGGCTCAACTCGAAACCGACTGCCAGACGGTGAAAGGCTGGTTCGGAATTTAAAGCGCCAGCTCCTTTTGTCTCCCCCAATCGCCGGAAACTTGGTTAACAAAAAAAACGGGCGGCAGCCAATTGTATTGACCATCGCCCGTTGAAATCATTAAAGTCAGAAATCACCAATCGTCGTCGTTGTCTTTAACGGGAGCTTTCGGAGTTACGGCCTCTTTGAGCTGTTTCTCAACAATTTCAGCAAACACGCAGCTTGCCACATAGGCGCTCGAACCGATTTTTTTGCGGAGAGCGTCTTGCTCGTCATAGAAAGGAGCGCATTTTTTCGGTGTCCAATTTGAGCTGGTATTGATGACGTAATCCTTGATTGTCTGCACCAGCCGCAGTTTGCCGTCTTTAATGTTGATTTTCACAATCATATTCACACTGACAATCTGATGCGGAAACGAAACAATATTTTTCAGAGTTGTGTTCACCAAAAGCGCCCCCGACTCCTTGTCGTTGGTCTTGATTGACGAGCTTTTGTCGGCGAAAGCCTTTGTGAACCAGCCGCTTATATTGTCGTAGATTTTGTCTTTGTCCATTCCCGCGCACTCAATAACAGAGGTGTACGAGAGCTGGTCGTTTTTGTCGAGCTCAAAACGCGATTTCAGAGCAACAGCCGCCTCAGCATACTGATGTTTGTGGTCGGATTTGCCATCATACTTGTCAATATCATACTTTGCGAACGAGTCGCCGGTCAGAATTTGTGCCGATGCACCAAATGCGTTGAGCATCAAAACACCAAGAATCAGTTTTTTTGCTTTCATTACAATCTGTTTTTAATTGCCGCACTATGGCGACAAAGGTTAATTAGCACAAAGATAAAAAAACTGCGGCTTTTGTGCGATTTTATCTTCGCAAAAATATTCACAGCGGAAAACAAGACAGGCGGGCTGGCGCCCGCCTGACTCTTTTGTAAGCAACTATTAGTTTAATATAGGGACTAATTTTAGAGGCGTGAGATGGAGCCGCCGCTGCTCGACGACACGTTGACCATTGTGGGGTTGCCGCTGTAGCGCACCCGGCCGCCGCTTGATGCCTCGGCTTCGAGGTTCACATTGGCGCTGACACTGACGCTGGCGCCCGACGACGCTTCGGCTTTGCCGTTGGCGGCTGTCAGCTTGTCGCCACTGATGCTTGCACCGCTCGATGCATCGAAATCAACATTTTGAGCCTTGCCGGCAAGCATCACGCTTGAGCCCGAGCTCGACTCGGCCGTAACCTTGTTGGCCTTCGCCATAGCGTTAATCCTCGCTCCCGACGAAGCCGCAAACACCAGATTATCACCCGTGAGCGTGTCGGTTGTGACGGTTGCGCCCGAGCTGGCCACCACCCGCACAATGCTGATGGCTGTAACATCAACCTCAACCTTCTGCGGCATTCTTATGTTGCGTTTCTTATCCCAGTGAATCACCAAAGTGCCGTTTTTCACCTCGGTTTTAATATCGTCGATGTAGTCGGCAGGGGCCGTAACCACAACATTGTCGGCGTCGCCGATTACAACATTGACCTTGATGCCCTGGCCAACATCGATGCCGGAGAACCCCGAAACCTGACGGGTTGAGGTGGCATAATCGGAGTTGCGATTGATGGCGCAGCCGACGCTCAGCATCGAAACGCCCATTAACATTAGCAAAAGTTTCTTCATATCAGTTTTGTTTTAAATACACTACAATGACGATTGAAACCCCGAAACGTTGCAGCTGAAACCGATGTTTTATAAAGAAAAATCGCATTTTGTTGGTATTATATTGATTATCAGTCGATGTCGTTTACCGCTCGTTGTCGGTTTTGTAGGCGGCGGCAAGAAAATCTCACCTATATTTGCGTGAATGAGGCTCGGCCTTACACCTATTAATATATAGAGCGATGTCGGTAATGGCTAAAATACAATTGGTTGTCGGGCTTGCGCGGGCTTTCACGCTTGCGCGGATGGCCAACTCGGCGCGCATCAGGCTGTGCTCGCTTGCGCGGATGCGACGGGTGACAACACGACCCGAATCGCTGTCGGTGGAGCCGGCATCGGTGTGCAACCTGCGGTGCCCCGAGTGCACGCTGGGCGGCGGGCGGTTGCAGCGCCAAGGCCAACTGATGGTCGCCGCCACCTTTGAAAACGCCTTGCAACCGCTGGCACCGTGGCTGGTGAGTTGCCAGTTTTTCCTCCAGGGCGAGCCAACACTCAACCCGAACCTTTGCCAGATGATTGCCAAAGCGCACCAACACCGCATTTTCACCACCATATCAACCAACGGCCAGACACTCACCCCCGACCTTTGCCGTGAGCTTGTCGGCAGCGGCCTCGACCAGATAATTGTCTCAATTGACGGCACCACGCAGGCGGTTTATGAGCAATATCGCGTAGGCGGCAGTCTTCAAAAGGCCATCGACGGCATTGGCAACATTGTGAGAGCGCGGCGCGAGCTGGGGCGCGGCAATCCGGCTGTAACAGCGCAGTTCATCGTCTTCCGCCACAACGAGCATCAGATTGCCGACTTCAAACGGCTGGCCCGCCAATGGGGCGCCGACCGCGTGGTGCTGAAAACGGCGCAGATTGAAACATCGGCAAACGCCGCCGAAATGCTACCTCAAAACTCGAAATACAGCCGCTACCGCCTGACCCCTGATGGCACCATTGCCCCGAAAAGGCAGTTCAACGCCAACTGCTTCCGCTTGCGCGGCACAATGGTGGTTGCCGCCAACGGCGATGTCGCGCTCTGCTGCTACGACAAAAACTGCCGGCACCGTTTGGACAACGTCAACCAAACCGACGCCCTTTCAATTTGGAACAGCGCAGAGGCCGATAATTTACGGCGGCAGGTGTGGGAGAAAGGGCTTGAAATCTGCCGTAATTGTGGTGGATGATACGCGTTTTTCGCGACGGATGCGGGCTTTTCAGGCGTCCGGTGCGGTCTTTTCGGCACAAAATCTGACCAAAAAGCAGTCGGCCATTATCCCGAAAGGGTGAAAAAAGGCGTTTTGGCACCTCAAAAAATGGTGAAAACGCACTAAAATAGCGGCATCTGGGGCATAATAGGGGTAAAAAACACCGAAATCGTCTATAAAATCGGTTTTTTCAAAAAAAACGTGATAATCTGACAAAAACGTTTCCACAATTACAAACTTTCCCTATATTTACAATGCTTTAAGCATTTATCAATTTTGTTATACAACCTTTAAAACATTCGGTAATGAACAAACAAGAACTGGTTGCCGCTATGGCAGAAAAAGCTGGCTTGACTAAAGCTGACTCAGAAAAAGCATTGAATGCTTTCACCGCATCTGTTGCTGACGCACTCGCAAAGGGTGACAGTGTACAATTGGTAGGTTTCGGAACATTCGCAGTTAGCGAGCGTTCGGCTCGTACTGGCAAGAATCCTCGCACCGGTGCAAAACTTCAGATTGCTGCTAAGAAAGTTGCTAAGTTTAAAGCTGGCAAGGCTCTGGCCGACAAAGTAAACTAATTAAAAGGCCCTCGGTTGAGGGCTTTTTTGTTGCTTGCCACCAAGGTTCGGCCTTGCTTGCAGGCTAAAAATAGTGCCGCACAACACGGCACTTTTTTTGTGCCCGTTCACTAACGGTTTAGCCGCAAGTTGCGCCGAATTTGTTTCAAAAACCACCATCGCGGCAAGCCGCAGGACACGCGGCCAGAGCCTTTGGCGACCTACAAACGGCTGATTGCAAAATAATTACCCTATCTTTTTAAGGGTCAGTACAGAATATTGCAAAAACAATTACTTTTGCACCCTCAAAAAATGGGCTAAAAATGAAGCAAATCAGAAACATTGCAATCATTGCACACGTCGACCACGGAAAAACCACATTAGTTGACAAAATCTTGCTGCAAACCAAGCAGTTCAAGGAGCACGCCGCCGGCGAACTCTTTCTCGACAACAACGACCTTGAGCGGGAGCGCGGCATAACCATCCTGTCGAAAAACGTTTCGATGGTTTACAAAGGTGTGAAAATCAACATTATCGACACCCCGGGGCACTCCGATTTTGGTGGCGAGGTTGAGCGCGTGCTGAATATGGCCGACGGCGTTCTGCTTTTGGTTGACGCCTTCGAGGGCCCGATGCCGCAGACACGTTTCGTGCTTCAGAAAGCCCTGCAACTCGGCCTGAAACCGATTGTGGTCATCAACAAAGTTGACAAGCAGAACTGCCGCCCCGACGAGGTGCACGAGCAGGTTTTCGAACTGATGTTCCAACTCGACGCCAACGAGGACCAGCTGGATTTTCCGGTTATCTACGGCTCGGCAAAGAACGGATGGATGACCGACGACCTGAAAAAGCCGTCGACCGATATGC
>JAEEGK010024463.1_pt1 | contig 12509 bp, 2 predicted proteins | sample 8958771 | NCBI WGS metagenome assembly JAEEGK01 (sample SAMN16246547, study PRJNA631951) | gut metagenome | biome: gut microbiome; feature: rumen; material: SC-attached | host: Bos | place: Iran: Karaj | collected 2018-10 | reverse complement strand
AAAAAAAATAATAATAATAATAATAATAATAAAAATAATAATAATAATAATAATAATAATAATAATAATAATAATAATAATAATAATAATAATAATAATAATAATAATAATAATATAATTGAAAAAAAATATATTAATGATATGATTTATAATATTAATAAAAATGAAGATAATATTAATAAAAATGAAGATAATATTAATGAAAATATTAATAATATTAATAACAATAATAATTATAATTCAAATAACTTCAATAATAGTGATAAAAATTATAATTCAAATAACTTCAATAATAGTGATAAAAATGAATTAAGTAATGAAATAAGTATTTCACAAAATAATATTAATCAATCATTTAGTCCTTCTTCTCATAATTTAAATTTAGAACCAAATGATTATTATAAAAACGCAAGAGAAACATTTAAAAATTTTCTTTTAAATGATAAACATCTTTGTATTAAACATTTTAATTCAAATATAAAAAATAATAATTTAAATCAAAATATTAATGAAAATAATAATAATAATAATAATAAATATATTATACAAAAAACTAATAATATTGAATTAGAAAAAATCAATCAAATTACTATTTCTTATAAAAATACTAGAAATTTAATAAAAAATTTAAATATTGTAAAAAGTAAAACTAAATCAATAAGTAAAACATTAAGTAGTAGAGATGCATTAATTTCTGATTCTTCTGAAGATAAAACAAGATTAGAAATAAAAAAATTATTAAATATAAATTCTATAATAAAAGAAAATGAAAATGAAAAAGAATATAATTTATTAATGAAAAGATATTATAATTTTTTAATAGTATTTGATAAAATAATAAATATTTATAAAAATAAAGAAAATGAAATTATTTTCAAAAAAATTAAAAAATATAATATAAATTTTTTTATTTTATTCAATCAATGGATATTAAATATTAAAAAATTAACATTAAAAATTTTTAAAGAAAGTATTAAAAATTATAATGAAAATATTAAAAAGAAAAAAAATAAAGTAAATATTATTAATGATGATTCTTTTTTAAATAATATATCTAAAAGTGAAGATGATATTGATGATAATAATAATATGTTTGATTATGAAGAAGGATTATTAAAATTAAAAGAAATAACAAAAGAAACTAAAGGAATAGAAGAAGCAATGAATACATTTGCAATGACATTAAAACAAAATGAATAAAAATATATTAAATTTTATTATTATATATAAATTTTTAAATAGATTGTAATTATTTTATAATTAATTTTTTACATAATATTTTATAAATTAATAAAAAATTATTAAATAATTATAAAATTATAAATAACATAATTTTATAATAAATTTTAATTAATAATTAAAATATCATTTTTAATAAATAAAAAATAAAAATATTTATTTATAATTTATAATTTAATAAAAAATATTGATAAAAGTTATAATATAATAAAAATAAATATCTTAATTTATTAAATATAAATTAAAAAAAAATATAAATGAAAAAGAATGAAAACGAAGAAGAAAAATTGAATATAAATTTTTCATCAAACAATAAAAACGCCGAAAAATATAAAAAATATAAAGTAGTAGATTCAGATTCAAATATAAGTAATGATGATATTGAAGCTAAAATGGAAAGATATATAAAAATAAATAAAGCAAAAGATAAATCAAAAGAAAAAAATTTAACTGAAGAAGAAAAATTAAAATTAAAGGCTGAAAAATTTAAAAAAGATCAAAATAAAAATAAAGAAAAAAAAAAGATTGAAAATAAAAAAAAAATTAAAAAAGGTTTGGAAAAATTAATTAATACTTATGATAATCATTTGAAAAAATATATTTATATTGGTTTAAAGAAAAATAAACAAAATAAAGATAATATTAAAAAAGGTTTAGAAAAATTAGATAAATCTGAGATTAAATTTAAAAAGAATTTTAAAAGAAAAAAATTTAAAGAATTTAAAAAATATTATAAAAATAAAATTGAAGAAGAAGAAAGAAAAAAAATTGAAGAAGAAAAGAGAAAAATTGAGGAAGAAAAGAAAAAAATCGAAGAAGAAAAAAAGAAACTTGAAGAAGAAAAAAAGAAAAAAGAAAAAGAAAAAAAGAAAAAAGAAGATGAAGAAAAGAAGAAAAAAATCGAAGAAGAAAAAAAGAAAATTGAAGAAGAAAAAAAGAAAATTGAAGATGAAAAAAAGAAAATTGAAGATGAAAAAAAGAAAATTGAAGAAGAAAAGAAGAAAAAAGAAAAAGAAAAAAAGAAAATTGAAGAAGAAAATAAAAAAGCAGAAGATGAAAAAAAATTAAAAAAAATTCAAGATCAAAAAAAGAAAAAAATAGAAGACAACAAAGAAGAAGAAAAAAATAATTCAAAAGATAATAATTTAAAAAATAAAAAAGATGATGTAAAGAAAAAAAAACCTTCAATAAAAGTAAGTCATTTAGAAGATAGTAAAATAAATGAATTGCAATCTAAAATAAATAATGAAAAACAAAATAAACAAAAAAAATCAGTTAAACTTAGTATGTTCGAAAATGAAAATGCAAAAAATGATAATTTTAAAGAAGAATCTAATAAAAATCCTTCAGATAATAAAATAAAAACTATTAAAATAAATTCTCCAATTTCAAATGAAGAAAGTAAAAATCAATTCACTAAATCAGAAGAAAATGAAAATTTAGAAAAAATAGAAGATAAAAGAAAAAAATTAGAAGAAAGAAAAAAAAAACATGAAAAATTTTTAAAAGATTTAGAAGAAAAAAAAACAAAAGGTGAAAATGATATTAAAAATCTAGAACAATTAATTCAAAAACAAAAATTAAAAGCAAGTAAAATAAATGAAGGAGATTTAAATGTATCTAAAACAGATTCTTTAATTCCTTCAGAAGATTTAGATAATTTTACTGATTTGGATATTGGTCGTCCAATTCAAAATAAACAAAGAAAATCAAAAAATAGTTTTAAAAATAAATCATTTAAAAAAATGACAAGTGTCATAGATTCACTTATTATCAAAAAATTAAAAGGAAAAACAGCTTTATTTAATTTCGAAGAAGATGAAAAAGATATGGCAAAAAGAAATAAATCAGTAAAAGATTTTAGAAAATATCAAAAAAAAACAACTCAAACAGGTACTTTACCTATATCTTTTAGAGATATATATTTAGATAAAAAAGAAATAGAAGATGAAAATAATTTCAGAAAAAAAAAAATGAGAAGACAAACAACAATTCGACAAGTAAGAAAAGGAACAATAAAAGAAGAAACTTTTGTAAAAAAAGAACCAAAAGCTGATGATGGTAGACAAAGTAGCTCCGTTTCAAAACAAGATGAATCAGAAGAATTAAATGTAGATAATACTTTAACTGAAAGTGAAAAAATAGATGAACAACATGTTAAAGTAGATAAAAGTGAATTAATGGAATATGATAAATTTTATAAAGAACAATTTTTTAAAACTGATGTTTTTAATTTCGACTTAAATGATAAAGATAAAGAAGAAGAAGAAATAACAAAAGATGTATCTCGTATGGAAATTAAAAAGAAAATGAAAGAAAAAATGAAATTAAAAAAAGTAAATTTATCCAAAGGTTTAGATGTAACAGATTTAGATAAAGAAATAGATGATTTAAAAGCTAAATTAGAAAAATTAAAAAAAGTTTCAAATGAAGGAGTTGATTTAATAATGAATAATACCGAACAATATTTATATCATGGAATGTTATTGAAAAATTATTTCTACGGAAAAAAATATAATAGTGAAATACCTAGATTTAGTTTAGAATCAGCTAAAGATAAAGGAGCAAAAGAAATAATAGATTTCAAACCTTTGAATAAAGAAGAAACAGCAAGAAGATATTATGATAATTGGTGTTGTTTAAAACAAAGAAAAAAATTTAATAATATTTTAGTTAATGCAAGATATTGGTCTTTATTATTAGTAGGTAATCAATATTTTGATAATTTTTCTTTATTAGTTATTATTACAAACACTATTTTAATATTAATATCTGACCCAAGAGATAATGATTCATTAGCAAATACAAGTGATTCATATTTTTTATATTTTTATACATTAGAAGCTATATTAAAAATTATAGCATATGGCTTTATAGGAACTGAATTTGCATATTTAAAAGATCCTTGGAATATTTTAGATTTTTTTGTTGTATTTGTAGGATGGATTTCATTTATTTTAGAAAGAGTAATGAATGGAACAAAAATTTCAGGTTTGGCTGGATTGCGTGCTTTTCGTATACTGCGTCCTTTAAAAACTGTGAAATCTGTGAAAGGATTGAAAAAGTTAGTTATTGCATTATTAGCTAGTATAAGTCATTTAGGAGAGATATTTATAGTATTGTTTTTCTTCTTTTTGATTTTTTCTATAGCTGGTACTCAAATGTGGCAAGGGAATTTAAAAAGAAGGTGCATGTCAGAATCATATGGTTATTTAGTAGCATTTAATAACGATAAAGGAATGTGTACTTTTGATTCAGATTGTACAGAGTATAATGAAAATGGGAATAGGTTTATATGTGTTAAAGGATTTGTTAATCCTAATAATGGAGTTATATCATTTGATAATAGTTTAATTGGAATGGTTACTGTTTTTGTTATTGTTACTTTAGAAGGATGGACGCAAGTTTTTACTTATGTGAGTAAAACATTTAAAGATAAAATATATGTAAATCCAATTATAATTTTTGCATATTTTCATTTTTTTGTTTTTGTTGGTGGGTTTTATTTAATTAATTTATTTTTAGCTGTAACGAATTCCGAATTTGAAAAAATAGAAATATTAAAAAAAGAATTAAGTGAAAAGAAAAGTTTTGTAAAACTTATAAAATCAAAATATGATTTAAAAGAAAAAGAAAAGCAAGAAAAGAAAAAAAAAGATAAAGAATTAAAAAATAAAAACTTAAAAAAAAGTAGCGAATCTCTTTATGAATTATATTATAAAGTAGATGATGAGGCATTTCATATAGAAAAAAATATAAGAGATATTCCAAAATTTTATTCAACAGTAAAAGATATGTATATTATGACAAATAATAACCCTGAAGAATTATATAATATAACTAAAATGATAGATGCTGAAGAAAAATATTTATGTCAAGACATTAAAAGACAACAAAGAGAAATAGATAAATTAATAGATGAAAAAAAAGAAGAAGAAAAAAAAATTAATCAAATTCGTAAAGAAAAGAAAAAAAAGAATAAAAGAAAATCTATAAGTAGAAAAAGTTCATTATTACTTCGTTCTAGATCTTTAACAAATAGAGATTCAGTTTCTAATTATGAAGAACGTAGTAGTAAAGTATCAAAAATAGAAAAAAATCCAGCTTATGATTTAAATCCTATTAAAAATGAAGATAAATTTTTCCCTCAAACAATTGAAATGAGTATTTTACAAACTCAAACTTTTATGAAACAAGAAATGATTAAACTTCAAAATGTTGATAGAATTAAAGAACATGTTGAAATGGAAAATAATTTAAGACATAAAATTGAAAAAAAAGAACTTAAAAATTTATTACTTAATCAAATAGCAAAAAAACCTGATTTGTCTTTTGAAAAAGAAATTCGAGAACAAAAACAAAAAGAATTAGATTTATTAAAGAAAAAAAATGAGTCTTCTAAATTAAAATTATCTGGAGTTGTTACTAATGTTTTAGAAGATAAAAAAAAAAATGAAAAAAAACAAAAAGAAAATGCATTAAAAAACTTAAATAGTAATTTCAAAAACAAAGCAAATCAAAGAGGAAGTGTTTTAATATCAAAAAAATTATTAAAAAAATTCTATAGAAAAAAGAATTATAAAAATAATATAAATGATGAATTAAGTTTTATGACTGATTTATCAATTTCAAATTTAGATGATTCAAAAGCATCTTCAGATTTAATAGAAAATACAAATAAAAGTAAAAGTAATTTATTAATAAATGACACAATTTCAAATGAAGAACAATCAAAAAATGAAAGTTTAATATCAGAAGGAACAATAATCGCAGAAAAAAATTTACTTTTAAACGACGCAAATCAAATAACAAACGAAGTTGAATTCAAAAGACCAAAAAGTATTTTACCTGAAATAATAAAACTTCAAAATGATAAAGATATTCAAAAAAAATTAGAAAAAATGAGACAACATTTTAATTTAAATAACTACTTAAATAAAGAAATAAATAATGGTCAATTAATTTCAAATATTGGAAGAAGAAGATCATTTTTGGGATTTTTACAATACAGTCAACAAAAACAAAATTATAAAGATATTATGAAAGGTTTAAATACAAATAATGAAGATGAAGAAGATAAATTAAATTTAAGTTTATATAATAAAGATGATATTAGTAATAGTAATGTTAGTTTAAGTGATATTAGTTTGTTACCTAATGATATACCTGAAAATAATAAAATTTATGGTGAAATTTTAAATTTAGATGAAATGTCAAAAAAACAAGAATTAAATAAATATACTTCTTTAGCAAGAAAAACTATTTTAGATAAAGGAGGAAATTCTAATACGAATTTAACTACGAGAGATATTCAAAAATTTTATAAAAAAATTAATTTTCATATGAATAATAATATTATTGTTGATTCAAAAATTCCGAGAGGGAGAAATGCAAATGTTAAAAATAGAAGTCATATATTTATTAATTTAGAAAAAAATGAAGAAGGAGATAATTCTGTTTATGCGATTATTAATGATAAAGGAAAAATATTTAAAAATAAAGATGAGAAAAATGTTGAAAATAAAGTAATAGAAAATAATCAAAAAGAAACAAATGAAAATATTAATAATAAAGCTACAACAAATACTTTAGCAAATGATCCTTTATTAAATAATAATAATAATATTAACACAATAAATAACAATCAAAACAATGAAAATAACAATTCAGATGTAATAGAAATTATAAATGAAAAAGAAGAAAAAGAAAAAGAAGAGAAAAAAAAAGTAAATTATTTATTTAAATCATATTCACCTCCAAAAAATGAATTTAAAATTCCAGCTCAAAATTCTTTAAACAACGAAGTATTAGATGAAAACAAAAAATATACTGATCCTTTAACAGTTCAACAAGATAATATACCTCATAATTTACGTGGAAAAAAATTTTATATGAACTATTTAAATAATATTATGGATAAAGATTTAAAAGTCAAAGACAGTTTTAAAGTAGATCATTGGGTAGGTGATGTTCAAGGTAAAAAAAGAGTAACATTCGAAAAAAAACCTTTGCCTGAAACAACCGAAGCAGTATTTGTATTTAATGACAAAAAATTAAATCTTAAAAAATATAAATATTGTTATCATAAAGATATTGATTTTCTTGAAAGTGAATGTGCAGTATTAACTCATGCATTAAAAAATTTACCTATCCAAATATTAGAAATTATGCCTATGAGAATGAGAGATTTTGGTAAAAGTGCAGTTCACAAAGATATATTTATGGGAACATTATCAAGTAGAGGAGCTAGTAATAAAATATCAATTAAACAAAGTAATATAGGTAACCCTCAAACTACTACATCTACTCGTCAACATTCAAAAAGTTCTTTAATAATGTCAAGTGCTTTTTCAGATTATCATAGATATCAAGATGATTTAAAATATAAAAAAGGATTTTATGAAAGAGTTTATAAAAAAATAGAAGAATTTAATTACCGAACATTAGCTCTTTATTTTGATGATGAAGAAAATTTATATTTTAAATTTACTGATGAAAAAAGAAGAGAAGAAAAAGAAAGATTATTAGAAGAACAATCAAAAGAAAGAGCAAATGATTTCGAAGTAAAAGATCAAATTAAAAAAATTCATATATATGATACACAAACAAATTCACATAGATATGTATTATGGAGTGGAGTAGATATTCAATATAATAAAGATCAAGATAAAGAAAGAAATAAATGGAATAATATGATAGGTGCTTTAGAAGATTTTTCAGTTATTATTTGGAATGAAAATCCAGGTGTAAAAAGAGTTCAAAAAATCAGATATGCCTTTTATGTAATTGCTATTAATCCTTGGTTTGATTATTTAATTATTTTAGTTGTTTTAATTAATGCTATTTTTATGGCTTTGGATGGTAATATGTTTAATCCTGAAACATATTCAAATTTAAATATTTCAAATTATGTGTTTAATGGAATATTTTTTGCAGAATTTATTATAAAAATTATTGGATTAGGTCCTATTATTTATTTTTCTGATGCTTTTACATATTTAGATGTAGTAATTATTATTTTTGCTATAGTTGATATGGTGAGTCCTTCAAGCAATACTCAAGAAATAGGTAAGAAACAATCTTTAAGTTCAAGTCTTAGCTTTTTGAGAGTTTTTAGAATTTTTAGAGTTTTACGTTTAACAAAAATATTAAGAAAATTAAAATCAATGAGATTAATTATTGTTTCTATAAAAAGAGCTTTAATTAATGTTGCTTATATTGTTTGTATTTTATTAATGTTTATATTAATATTTGTATTATTAGGAATGAGTTTATTAAATGGTAATATACATTATCAAAGTTTTATGGAATGTTTTTATGTTACTTTTCAAATATTAACAGGAGAAAATTGGAATGCAATTTTATATGAATTATATCCAATGAATTTCTTATCCTTTTTTTATCTATTAGTTTGGATATTTTTAGGGAACTATATTATTTTCAATTTATTCACTTCTATTTTATTACAATCTTTTCAGGATGATGAGGAAGATGATGATGATGAAGATGAAGATACAAAAATTGAAAAAATGTATGAATTACCTGAATATTTATTAAGTATACAAAAAATAGAAACCGAACATAAAAATAAATTAAAAAAGAAAAAAACTACTTCTTCTTCTTCATCAAAAAATGATGAAATTAATCTAACTAGTCAATCACATATTAATAATTCAAATTCATATAGTCAAAATAGAACTAGTCAATTAAGTCAAAGTGGTATGTCTCAAGAAAGTGAATCAGAAAGTCAAATGTTATCTTCCAGCAACATAGAAGATGAAAAAAATGATGATGAAGAAGAAGATAACAAAGTTTATACCGGAGTTGATAAAGATATCAAACAATGGCAAAGAGTTAATAAAATATTTAAAAGAAATGAATGTGAAGATTCTTTAGGTTTCTTAGCTCAAACAAATAAATTTAGAATATTTTGTATGTTATTAATTTCAAATAAACATTTTGATAGATTTATTTTAATAATGATTTTATTATCAACTGTAAGATTAATTTTAGATACATTTATTGATGGTTATGTTTCAGTTTTAATATTTGATTTAGCTGATGTGTTTTTTAATGTAATTTTCTTATTAGAATGCTTAGCTAAAGTTTTTGCTTTAGGATTTGTTTTAGATGAAGGTAGTTATTTAACAGATAATTGGAATAGAATAGATTTAATTATTGTTGTTTGCTCAGTTTTTGATTTTCAAAATTTATTTACAAAATATTTAACAAGCGGAAGTGGAAGTAGTTCAAATTTACAATTTTTAAAAGTTTTAAGATTATTACGTACATTAAGACCACTTAGATTTATTTCACATAATGGTCAATTAAAAATTATTATTTCAAGTCTTTTTGATTCAATAGGTCCTATTTGTAATGCATTATTAATTGTTTTAGTTGTATATTTTATGTTTTCAATAGTTGGAATAAGTTTATTTTATTCAAATTATCATAATTGTTATATAAAAGGAGATTCTCATTTTGATTTAGCAGCTGGAGACTTTAGTGAGAATTTAAATACATATAAAATAAATGGTGATATGATTTCAATTCAAGATTTTTGTGGGGATATGTATAATGGAATAATGGACACAGGACCTGCTTTTAAATTTTCTAATATATTTATAAGCATAATAACATCATATGTTTTAAGTAATACTGAAGGGTGGCCTGATATTATGAATTCATATAGAATTTATAGTGATTTTTATGGACTATTCTTTATTGTTTATATTTTAGTTGTATCTAGTTTCTTTATTAATTTATTCACTGGAATTATGTTTAAATATTTCAATGAATCTTGGAGTAGAGAACAAAAAGTTGCAGATGATGATAAAAAAGCTCAAAAATATTATGATTTCTTACAACAAATTGAAGAAGCTCAACCTGATTATCCTTCTTATAATAAACCAAAAGAAGGATCTTTTAGATATTATATAAGAGAATTTGCAGATAGTACATTTTTAGATAATTTTATTATGATAATTATATTTTTAAATATGGTTTCAATGGCAATGAATTATGATGGATGTGATACAACATATGAATTTTGTCTTAAAATAGCAAACTTTATATTTACAGGAATTTTCATAGCAGAATGTTTATTGAAATTGGTTGCATATGGTCCATCAGGATATTTTTATTTTGGTTGGAATAAATTTGATTTCTTTGTAGTTATTGCATCTTTAGTTGATATAATTGTAGCTAATATAGATGGAATAGATGCCTCATTTTTAAAATCTTTCCAAATAATAAGAGTTTTAAGAGTTCTAAGAGTTACGAGAGTTTTACGTTTAGTTAAAGCTTTAAAAGGATTAGAAAAATTATTACAAACTTTAAGATGGTCAATTTCAGCATTAGCTAATGTGTTTATTTTAATGTTTATAATATTTTGTATTTTTGCAATTATGGGATGTTATTTATATGATGGATTAAAATATTCAATCTATAAAGATAGTATGATGTATATGAATCAATATTATAATTTAAATAATTTTTATAATGCATTTTTATTTGTATTTAGATGCACAACTGGAGAAGATTGGCCTTCAATTATGATGGAATTAGCAAATATTAATAAAAATAAATTCAAAGATTGGCAAGCATATGTTTATATGATAATAAGTAACTTCATTTGTTGTGTTATAATGTTGAATTTATTCCTTATGGTTACATTACAACAATATGATGAATTTACTCAAAAGACTTATAATCCAATTGAAAAATTTGAAGGATTTTGTGAGGAATTTAGAAAAGCTTGGAATAAATATTCATCTCCTGAGGATAAAGGATTTAGAATAAAGAAAATATTAATTACTAATTTCTTTATGGATTTTACATGGAAAAAATTAAATTTCCCTGAAGCAAATAAAATAGAATATGTTAAAAAATATGTTTCGGATCTGAAGTTAAGAACTGATCCTGAAGATTATGTATATTTCCATGATGTTTTATATAAAATTATTTACTTCCAAATGGGTCAAAAAATTCAGAGAAATAATCCACAAAACGCTATAATATTTAAAATAGAAAAAAAAGTTTATGGTTATGTTAAAAAAATGATACAAAACTATATTAAATCTCATAATATTATAAAAGATAAGACTATTAATCCTTTCCAAACATTTAATCCTTTAACTTCACATTTATATTTTAAAATTACTTATTTATATTTAAAAAGTTTCGTTCAATTTTATAATGAAAATGTTGAAAATATGGTTCAAAAAGAAGAAATAAATGAATCAAATAGTTCTGAATCACATTCTGGTTCAATTTCTGAAGAAAAACAAGGAAATAATATTATAATAGGTGAAAAGAGGACAAATAATGATGATGAACAATCTATTAAAATAAATAAAAAATTAGATGGAATAAAAGATAATATATCTAGTATACATAATAAAAATAGTGGGATTGTGTCAAAAATTGTATCTGAAATAAATTAAATAAAAAGTTTGTAATAATATTTTAATATTTTATTCATTATAAATTAATATAATATTATTTTTAAATTTAATTAATGAAATATATATAATTATAATATATTATAATTTTTTTTATTAAATATTAAATATAATAATTTATTTTTTTTAAATATTAAATTTTTAAATTTACAAAAAAATTAAAAATTATATATTTTAATAATAAAATATATTTTTTCAGTTTAAAATTGTTTTCTTAATTCAATTATTTAAAAAAATATAAAATAAAATAATATAATATGTTATCATTAGAAGATTTAAAAAAAACAAAAAAAGTTTTATCATGTGCATGTTTAATAACAGATGGTGAAAAAGTTTTAGTTGAATTAGCAACAGGACGTAAATATCAAGAGAATAGTTTAGATTTACCTAAAGGTTTACATGAAGAAGGAGAATCATTAAGTGAAACAGCAAAAAGAGAAGTATTTGAAGAAACAGGAATAAAAGTAAATAATTTAAAAGAATTAGGAATATTTAAATATAATTCAAGTAAAAATGTAGCATTAACATTATATTATACTAATGAATTACCTAGTCTTTCTACTATGAAATGTGATTCATATTTTGAAAGGGATGGAAAAAAAATTCCTGAAATTAAAGGATATTACTATGTAAAACCTGAAGAATTAAAAAATCTTTTATATAAAAGTTATAATACTGTATTTAAATCTTTTGAAAGTGTATATAAAATGTCTTTGGCTGATTATATAAGAAAATTAAAAAAAAATGATGAAATATAAAATTTAATCTTAATTTTAAAAATAAAATATCTTAATTAATTTTTATAAA